>Ga0210044_10003401_pt1 | contig 22743 bp, 21 predicted proteins | sample CryGey13umfilter_2_FD_183959 | JGI IMG/M metagenome (GOLD analysis project Ga0210044, IMG submission 183959) | Groundwater microbial communities from aquifer in Utah, USA - Crystal Geyser 4/9/14 3 um filter (SPAdes) (version 2) | ecosystem: Environmental > Aquatic > Deep subsurface >... | reverse complement strand
TCCAAAAACACCCCGCAGAGTAGCACCAGTCCAGATCAGCAACAGGCTCCCAAAGGGGGTGTCGACTTCACCGGAATAGGGTGTCGCGTTCGACTGGAATCAGGTGCCGACTTCACCGGAATACGCATTGCTGTTTGGTAACTACAAATCTACCACATCCCTTGGGAATTCAGACCTTTTTCATGCTGTCATTTCTTTGACCGGACAGCAGTGATGGATTTTGCTAATTCTCATGGTGTCAAAGGGCAGATTCTATTACTTGGATGACAAACAGAATGTTTATCCAAAGGGGGAAATCAATGAGGCAGAGCAGGATTGAAACTGGGTCGGAGCGAGGCAAGTGCTGTTCCGGTTGGATTTCTGATTCATGCTTCAGCGGGCTCTGTAGAGCATAGAGCATAATTACTTACAAGCACTTATCACAGATGCGACCACTACCTTGTTGTCCAATACTTTAGGCAACAGTTTGATAGGAAATGTGGACTACCCCTGATTCAGTAGACACTGTTTTGCGTAAATTTAGCCATCTATGGTTTCAGCCTGAGTGTCCGGAGTTGACCGGAAGCAGTCACCCTGCACTGCACTGCAGTGCGTTGTATTTTTTTGCAGGGAGCTATGAGACCAACCGGGTGCCTGTGACACGGTGGTTTGATGGTGGATGCCATGGGAATCTTTGAGGGATAGATAAAAAAAGGGACCCCGAAGGGTCCCTTTTGTTTGGAGCGGGTAACCGGGCTCGAACCGGTGACCTCGACCTTGGCAAGGTCGCGCTCTACCAACTGAGCTATACCCGCGTGACCCGTACTGTCCGGATCGTTATGTGCCTGCGTTTTATCTGCAGGATTGTACCCTTGCATGGTTGGAGGCAGGGGCGAGAATCGAACTCGCGAATAAAGGATTTGCAGTCCTCCGCCGTAGCCACTGAGCCACCCTGCCATTCACCATTACAAGTTAAAAAGGGGCCCGAAGGCCCCTTTTGTTTGGAGCGGGTAACCGGGCTCGAACCGGTGACCTCGACCTTGGCAAGGTCGCGCTCTACCAACTGAGCTATACCCGCGGAACGGGGCGAATCATGCCAAGCGACGGGCCACTGTCAAGCTCTTTTGATCTGATTTTTTGGGTATGCGAATGTTATGTGTCGTGTCATACTACGACAGGTAGATACATCCGACCAAAAGGGGATTCATGTGAATGATACTTCCGATCGCAAAATTTATATCCTTGACACCAATGTACTGATTCACGATCCCAATGCTCTGGTGCATTTTGATGAACACGATGTGGTACTGCCCATTGTTGTGCTGGAAGAGATGGATCATGTGAAAAAAGGCATGGATGAGCTGGCGCGCAATGTGCGAGAGGCTTCCAGGCAGCTCGATGAGCTGAGTGCTTCATGTGAAGATATGGATAAGGGGTGTCCACTGCCCGGCGGCGGTCGTCTCTTTTTTGAGTTGAATCATCGCACGCTGGATGTGCTGCCTGAGCCGCTCTCCACCGGTAGCGGTGACAACCGGATTATTGCCGTAGCCATGGCACTTCAGCAGGAGCAGAAGGAGAGGCAGGTCATTCTGGTATCCAAGGATATCAACATGCGCATAAAGGCGCGTGCCCTTGGCCTGAAAACAGAAGATTATCGCTCAGATCGGGTGGTCAGCGACCTGTCTGTGCTGCCCAGTGGCAAGGTGCGCCTGGAAGAGGCTCTCTGGCAGTCGATGGGGGCCGAGATGCAGGTGCTGGATCATGATCACGGCAACCATTTTGTGGTGACATGGCCGGAAGATATGGATCTGCCACTGATTAACTCATTTGTGGTGCTGCCGGGTGAGCGTGAAATCGCCATGCGCTGCAGTGCGCTGGATGAGGGGCGACGGGTGCACTTGCAGGATATCACATCGTATCGACAGGAGCGCAACGCGGTATGGGGCATTCAGGCCAGAAATCTCGAGCAGAATATGGCCATGAACCTGCTTATGGATGCGGACCTGGATCTGGTGGCGATGGTGGGGCTGGCCGGCTCAGGTAAAACCTTGATGGCGCTGGCTGCTGGTCTGCATCAGACACTCGACATGGGTTTGTATGAAAAGATTCTGGTGACGCGTGCAACGGTGCCGATGGGGCAGGATATCGGCTTTCTGCCGGGTACTGAGCGGGAGAAGCTCGAGCCATGGATGGGAGCGATCACCGACAACCTGTCGATTCTGCTCGGTGATGAGGCGGCAAATATCGCCGATATTCTCGGCCAGCACAGGATTGAGATAGCGGCCCTCTCTTTTGCGCGCGGTCGCACCTTTACCAAGACATGGTTGATTGTCGATGAGGCGCAGAATATGACGCCGCATCAGATGAAAACGATTGTCACACGTATGGGTGAGGATTCGAAAATCATTATCCTTGGCAACAATGCCCAGATCGACACGCCGTACCTGACCGCTTACACCAATGGTCTGTCGCGCGCCGTTTCTGCATTTGCCGGTTGGGAGCATGCCGGCCATATTGCCCTGAAGGCCGGTGAACGCTCACGTCTGGCCACCAAAGCCGTTGAGGTGCTTAACTGAGCTGTAAGTCAGGGGTGATCAGCGGTCGAAGATGCCGAGATGAAAGGCTGTGCCGTTGTGGCTGAGGATGACGCCGTCCGGGGTTATCTCCTCCAGCGTTAATCCATTGCCGCATGATTGCCCCTCCCGTAGCAGCTGATTGTTGATAATCACCATGCGCGCAGCGGGTGTCTTGTCGTAGATGTGTCCTTCAATCTGAATGGGTGGTAGTGCTGCCTGTTGTGCAGCGGATAAACGGGAGCGATCCGGTATATTGGCATAGGTATCGCCTTCCTGAGGCGGGGAAGCCTCCACATCCTGGGACACCTCTGCTGCCGGTAGTTGTTCTGCTTCTTTATCAGTATATTGAATGAGAGGCGTATCCGCTGCCGGGACAGGTGCGGCTGCCACTGCCGCAGGTCCAAGCTGTTTTCGCGGCCATTTGTTCTTATCCGAGCTTTTTGCCGGCGTTTTTGTTGCGCCGGTGACCGGGCTTGAAGCCGGGGTATGGGGGGCGACTGCAGGTGGTATGGCTATAGCAGGTTGCTGTTCATCCGCACTCATCAGCCGGCTCAAGATCAGGCCACCTGACAAGAGCAGTGCGGCTAGCAGCATCATGAGCCACGGTTTGCCCCTGCCCGGATGTGGATGCGTCGATTTTGCGCTGATACCGGAGTCAGCGTGACGTTGGGCATTGCGTTTTTCTTCTGATCTGTTCAGCGCATCAAGGATATAGGACATTAACCCTGCTCCTTCGTGTCGGGACCAAGACGCGGGCCTATATCATGATTCAACCGGATCAGAGCTTTAATATTACTCATATGAAGATCGCTGTCGCCAGCTGGTGTGATGTATCCCTGCGGTGGTTGCCAGAACAGGGTGAAATCTCCGGACCAGTAGCGCGCTAGTTCTGCAAGCGGTACATCCCACTGCTGCATGCCCAGACGCAGCGTGGCGATGTCCGCGGTAAGGCTTGTGATGGTGAAGAAGACACTGTCGCTGCCACTGCGCAGTGGAATCACGGCGGGCCGGTTCAGTGCGCGCAGCAGGTCAATATCGCCGTTTCCCTGCAGGCATCTGTAATGGTAGGGCTGTATGCCGGTGCAGGCATCCTGCGGATGATCAAAGATAATGGTTGGATTCCACAGGCTGGCCAGTGTTTGCAGGGCGGCAGCTTCACTGCTTTTTATATCGATATCACCCCACGGACTGTTCCTGTCGGCTACAGGTTTGATTTCCGTTGGTTCGGCAATAACGGTTTTTACTGTCGCTTGTTGTTGCACGCCTACTGTAGCCGGTGCCCTGGCGGGTGTGTGCCACGGGTTTAGTGAAGCCGGTGTCAGCCATAGCGCAACGATGAGGAGTAGCGTGCCAGCACTGCCCAGCAGCCATGGCATGCGCCTGGTCAGCGCCGTTTTGCCCGTCACTTCCGCAATTGCCTGACGGATATGCTCGGAGCTGGCCGTGGTTTTATCCTGTGCATAGATGCCGAGCATGGCCCGGTTGCATAACTGGTTGATCAGGCGCGGTATGCCGTGGCTGGCCTTGTAAATCTGCCTGACTGTCCGTGCATTGAAGATGGGGTGGCTACAGCCGGCAATGTGCAGCCGGTGGCGGATATAGGCACCCGTTTCGTGCTGATTCAGCGGGCTGAGATGGAAGCGGGCGGTAATGCGCTGCGCCAGCTGCCGCATGTTATGGGCTTCAAGTATTGTCTTCAGCTCCGGCTGGGCGAACAGGGCAATTTGCAGCAGTTTACGTTGATCCGTTTCCAGATTGGTCAGCAGGCGCAGCTGCTCAAGCACCTCAGGCGACAGGTTCTGGCCTCGTCGATCATCAGCACCGTGTTTCTGCCTTCGGCATGGATCTGGATCAGCTTCTCGCTGATCAGGTCGGTGAACTGCTTGATGCCGGTGGTTTGCGGAGCATAGGCAATAGATAGCTCATCACAGATCGTCGCCAGAAGATCCTCTACCGACAGCTTGGGATTGACCACCCAGGCGTAGGTGATGTTTTTAGGGCCGTTATTCAACAGTTTGCGACTCAGCGTGGTCTTGCCTGTGCCTACCTCTCCGGTCAGCAGTACAATGCCGCCTTCCCCCTGCAGCCCGTAGAGCAGGTGCGCCAGTGCTTCCTGATGACGCTGGCTCATATACAGGTAGCGCGGATCCGGTGCGATGGAGAAGGGCATCTCTTTGAGCCCGAAATGTTGCAGATACATAGGACGCAAGCATAGCGGTAAGGGATGCCCTGCTGCGAGTACTTATATTCAACTGAACTTCACTCGTGTCTGTAGTGTTGCCTTAACCGAACCGTTTGCCGTGAGTGGATATCCCTTTTTTAGTCGCTGAGTAATAGGTAGTGACCTTGATCCGGAGTCTGCTGCTACTCATGCGCTACGGTGACACTGGCAGGGCGGCAGCCGTATTCGCCCTCTACCCGACAGATCCTGCTGACGGCATAAAGCATGGCGAGACAGATCATCATGAGTAAGCTCCCTTTATTGCTGACTGAAACGGGATACCTGAATCGGATTCCCGTCTGTTATGACTGTTGTTTTGATGTTGTTTGATCTCTACGCTCGTGCGTATGGAACATGTGGCGGGAGTAATCTTATTTTGATGGCGACGATATGACTGTGATGGGGACAGAGGAGGCTGCTGTAATCGGGCACCTACATGCGTGTTCAGTTTCGGCGGTTTGTAGAGTCTTTACATGAAAGGTTAAGCGGCGCACTGACTGATGGATTGATCTGACCGAGCATCGTCCGATATGCCGTTTGGCTGGTGGTCTTCTTTGTCTGCAGGCGCCTTTGCTATCCGGGTCGCCGATGTGATTACACCGGCATGCCGCCGGAATACACTGTCAGGTAGTCTATTTTTCATTCTGTGCTAAACTGCGCAAACTCACTTTGTGGGTGAGTGCCCGGAGGTAACTTGGCGCATATTCAGGGTTTTATTGGTAAAGTGCCGATGCTGACCGAGATCGCTATTGTGGTAGTGATGGCATGGATGGTCGCAGGCATGTTGATGCCGGCTGAGCAGATAAGTGCTATAGATAAACCGCAGCAATCACTGAGCAGTGTCATGACGCTGCCTGCCCTGACTGATTTGTTGGCAGTACCGCTATTCGGCCAATTGCCAGCGCAGGATATGCCGAAGTCGCAGACAAAGGTGCAACCCAAAACCGTGGTACAGAGCCCGTTGAACATAAAGTTGTTGGGTACGGTTGTGGCAGGCGATGATTCTGCGGCGATCATAAGGCTTGCTGGAGGTGCGGGTGAGAAGGTATTTTTTATCGGTGATGCGATTCAGCCGGGAGCAACGCTGAAAGAAGTGGCATCATGGTCAATTATTGTTGATCACAATGGCCGGTTGGAAAAGATTAGTATGACTAAGGGGATGGCTTTGCCGCAGGCGGCATCACCTGTCGTGGTTAATGCACCCGCCCGCATACAGCAGCATGCGATGAGTCGGGTTCAGCTGAACCGGCATATGCAGAATCTGCCCAGCCTCCTCTCTGAGGCCAGAGCGTTGCCGAATATGGTCAATGGCAGGATGGATGGCTTTGTTATTACTGATATTGTCGACGGCTCTCTTTATCAGCAAGCAGGTTTGCAAAATGGTGATGTGCTGAGAAAGGTGAACGGGCAGGTGATCAGCAACGCAGGGCAGGCAATGCAGCTGTATCAGACATTGCAGAGTGCGACCGGGATCGATATTGAATTGACACGTGCTGGTCAGTTGCAACAGCTTCATTATGATATCCGCTGATATGGACAGGGAAACAGGTATATATACCAAAACAATGAATATGAAACAGCCAAACATAAAGCACTTTTTTCTGGGCCTCTGCCTGATCTGTTTGTGGCAGATTCCAACGGCTATGGCCAGAGAGGTGACGCTGAATTTCAAGGATGCCGACATCCGTGCGTTCATTGAGTTTGTGGCCGGTTTCTCCGGCAAGAATTTTCTCATCGATAATCGCGTCAAGGGCAAGGTGACTATTATCTCACCGACGCCGATATCCGAGCAGCATGCCTATGAGGTGTTTGAATCGGTGCTGGAAATTAATGGCTTTGCCACGGTGCCCAGTGGTTCGGTGATCAAGATTGTACCGCGAGCCGAAAGCAAGCAGGAGGCGCTACCGATACGTCGGGGTACGGGCGGATCAAATGACGACAGTATGGTGACGCAGGTGATTCGTCTGCAATATGCAGATGCGCAGCAGTTGCAGGCACTGATCCGGCCGCTGATTTCGCCGAACAGCCATCTGGTTGCTTACCCGCGCGGTAATATGCTGCTGTTGACCGACAGTGCCAGCAATATTCAACGCATTCAGCAGATTTTGCTGCTGCTGGATCGCAAGGATGCGATCGGCGTGCAGTTGTTCAAGCTCAAGCATGCATCCGCAGACAAACTGGCAACGACGATATCTACCCTCTATGCAGCAACTGCGCCCGGACAGCAATCGGGGACGGTGAAAGCGATTGCCCACCAACCGGGCAATATGTTGATTATTGTAGCTGCTCCGCAGATCATCAATGAAGTTGCCTCGGTGGTGGAAAGGCTCGATGTGGCTCCGCAATCGGATAGCGGCCGCTTGCAGGTGCGTTATCTGAAGTTTGCCAATGCCGAAGATGTTGCCAAGGTGTTGACCAGTCTGGTCGGCGGTCAGGCCGCTGCTTCAGTTGCGGGGCAGTCGGGGCAGAATAAGCCCCTGTTTAGCGGTGATGTGAAGGTGGTGGCGGATAATGCGACCAATGCACTGTTGATCACGGCAGAACACAGCGATATTACCGCAATCAGTGGCATTATTGACAAGCTGGATGTGCGCCGGCGTCAGGTGCTGGTGGAGGCCTTGATTGTAGAGGTCAGTGGCAATGCAACGCAGCGCTTCGGTGTGGAGTGGATGGCATCAGGTGGCGCTGCCGCGGGCGTTCAGAACTTCAAAAATATACAGGCTATAGGTGCAGGGCTTTCGGCCAATGCCAATGCCGCGACACCGGTCAGTGCCGCGGCTGCACTGACCGCGGCGGCCCCCACAGGCTTGACGCTCGGGGTGGTAAACAAGGCACTCTCCATTGGCGCGCTGGTTCATGCCATGGAATCGGATAATGATGCGAATATATTATCGACACCCAATCTGCTGACCATGGATAATGAAGAGGCTGAGATCGTTGTCGGTAAAAATGTGCCGTTTCTGACCGGTCAGAATGTGACTCAGGGCGGTACGGCAAATCCGTTTCAGACGATTGAACGCAAGGATGTTGGTCTGACCTTGCGCGTAAAGCCACAAATCTCCGAAGGCGATACTGTTCGACTGGAGATTTATCAGGAGATATCCAGTGTGGATGGTGGTACCGCGGCAGAAGGCGGCCTGATTACCAGCAAGCGCTCGATCAAAACAGTGGTGCTGGCTAACGATTCACAGATGGTTGTACTCGGTGGCCTGATGCGGGATGACAAATCGGCGACGGTGCAGCGCGTTCCCTGTATCGGGGCAATACCATTGTTGGGCGAGCCGTTCAAGTTCACTGAAAACACCAAAACAAAAACCAATCTGATGGTTTTTCTCAAGCCGCATATTATCAAGAATACCAGTCAGATCGATTCGCTTACGAACATGAAATACCGTGATATCAGGGGGCTGTATGAGCAGCCGGTTGAAGGCGGTACGATTCTGTTTCCAAGAGAGTTCAAGGCCTTGCCGGAGAACATGCAGCCGGGCTCGCCGGAAGAGAAGGGTGCAACACTGCCGGAGGTAGAAGCTGCTGCGGCTGAGACGAAAGCGGCCGTGATACCTGATGGCGGTGACAAGAAAATGCGTGATGATGCGTTGTCCGAGGCTGTGATATCCAATGAATCTCCTCCCCAACCCTCCCGTTAGCTTTTCCTGATGCAGCAGTTGACGCGCTTGACCAGCGATCAGGTTGACACCGCGCGCGTGGCTGCATTTTCGCTTCCGGTATTGCGCAGCGGGCCGATCCTGCCACTTAAATCTATGAGTGATGCGGCCAATCCCGTTGCTGTTGTTGAAGATGGCCCGTGGCCGTGGGAGTTACTCGATGATTGCCGGCGTCTCTTTGGTGTGGAGGTGCAGGCTGTTTTTGCACCCCGTGAAGCGATACTGATGGCACTGAATCAGGCATTTGATATGGCTTCTGCCTCGGCAGAGCAGATGCTGGAAAACCTCGATGTCGACGATTTGAGTCGTGAAATAGAGGAGGTTGGCGACCTGCTCGAATCCGAGGACGATGCGCCGGTGATCCGGCTGGTGAATACCCTGATCTCCCAGGCTCTGAAAGATCGGGCCAGTGATATACATATTGAGCCGTTTGAATCACGCGTGCTGGTCCGCTTCCGGGTAGATGGTGTATTGCATACGATTGTGCACCCGCCCAAGGGTGTGCAGGCGGCATTAACCTCCCGCATCAAGGTCATGGCGGGACTGGATATTGCTGAAAAGCGCCACCCGCAGGATGGTCGCTTCCGGGTGAAAATTGCCGGCAGGGAAGTGGACGTGCGTGTGTCGCTGTTGCCGACGGCTTATGGCGAGCGGGTGGTGATGCGTCTGCTGGATCGCGGCTCAAAAATGCTGACGCTGACGGAGCTGGGTATGAGTAGCGGCCAGCTGCAGTGTATGCAGACAGTTGTGCGTTCACCACACGGCATTGTGCTGGTTACAGGACCCACCGGATCGGGCAAGAGTACCACCCTTTATGCGGCACTGATGGAAGTTGATCGCGCCAATCGTAATGTCATGACCATTGAAGATCCGATCGAGTATCAGATTGAAGGTGTCGGGCAGATGCAGGTGCAGCCGAAAATCGGTGTCACATTCGCCGCCGGCCTGCGCTCGATCCTGCGTCAGGATCCGGATATTGTCATGATCGGTGAAGTCCGTGATCTGGAGACTGCTGAAATTGCCATTCAGGCATCGTTAACAGGCCATCTTGTGTTTGCCACCCTGCATACCAATGATGCGCTTTCGGCAATTGTACGGCTGCAGGATATGGGGCTGGAGCCGTATCTGGTGGCCTCTTCGCTGACGCTGGTGCAGGCCCAGCGGCTGGTGCGGCGGGTCTGCCCGCATTGCCGCACACCGCGCCCGGCGACAGCGGAAGACTGGCGACTGCTGGAAAGTGATCCTGAAGATTTTACCGACATCGGACAGATATACGAGGCAGAGGGATGCGACCACTGTATCGGTACCGGTTATATCGGCCGGGTAGCTATTTACGAGATGACACGTATCTCCGATGCCATGCGCGATCTGATCCATGAGGGCAAGGGTTTGCCGGCCATGCGTCGTCTGGCCAGAAAAGAGCAGATGGTGACGCTGCGTCATGACGGCGCCCGCCATGTGGCTGCCGGTGTAACCACACTTGATGAAGTATTGCGTGTCAGTATGGAAGATATGGTGGTGATCGAGGCATGATGGCTGCCGGTAAGTTTTTGCCATGAGTCTGTTCAGCTATGAGGCCATTGATGCGCGCGGACGCAAACAGAAGGGCGAGGTGGAAGCGGACTCCGAGCGTGGCGCCCGTCAGTTGCTGAAATCACAGGCACTGATTGTGCGCAGCATGGTTCCGGCAGAGCAGGCCGGCAGGCGTAACCGGAATGATAACAGCGTAAGCAAGTCGCATCTGAGCGGCGCGGATACCGTACTTTTTCTACAGCAACTGGCGACATTGAGTGCAGCCGGCATGCCGTTGGTTGATTCATTGGCATCCATAGCCGTAGGTATGGACAAACGCAAGACGAGAACGGCCGTAGTTACCATCAGGCAGTCGGTGTTAGAGGGCGGCTCGCTGGCTGATGCGCTACGTGACCAGCAGATGGATGAGGTGGTGTGCAATATGATCGCCGCCGGTGAAGAGACCGGTCAGATGGAGGCGGTAGCGGCACGACTGGCGGAGCTGCTGGAGCACCGTCAGCAACTGCAACAGGAGCTGTTATCGGCGACGCTGTATCCGGCGATCATCCTCGGTTTTGGCATGCTGGTTATGCTGTTTCTGATGGCTGTGGTGGTCCCGCAGGTGGTGACGGTATTTGAACGGGCAGGCGGCGATTTGCCGCTGCTGACGAAAGTTGTTATTGCCGCATCCGATTTTCTGCGTGCCTATGGCGGTTGGTTGGTGGTACTGCTTGCCGGAGTGATACTGGCTTATCGGCTGGCCATGCGCCGTTCGGGCCTACGCAGGATAAGAGACACTCAGTTACTGCGTTTACCCGGCATAGGCAGGCTGATGGCGCGTATTGATACCGCCCGTTTTGCCCGTACGCTGGGTATGCTGCTGACCGGTGGCGTACCGGTGCTTGCGGCTATTCATATTGCCAATCAGAACTGGTCGATGCTGCCGTTACGCACGCTCGGCGAAGCGGCGCGGGAAAGCCTGCGCGGTGGCGGCTCTCTGTCGGAAGCGCTGAAGCCGGGCGGAATGGTGCCGCATATTGCTATCCAGTTGCTGGCCGTGGGTGAGCAGAGCGGTACGCTGGACACCATGCTGTTGCGTGTGGCGGAGCATTTTGAGCGGGAAGTTTCGCGCGGCCTCAAGCGGATGCTGACGATTGCCGAGCCGTTGCTGGTTATGCTGATGGCGCTCGGGGTAGGAGCGATGGCGATGGCGATCCTGTTGCCGATTGCACAAATGAATGAGCTGGTGCGATGACGGGCTGTATCTTCCGCCGTTATCTGTTGGCGTTGTTTTTATTGCTGCTAAGCGGTGTGCCTGTGGCATCGGCATCGCCGATAGCGGTCTGGCAGCAGGCGGTGGGGATGGCTGCGGCAGGGGATGTGCGCTCTGCCCGGGTACATCTGACAGGAGCGCTGTCGATGATGCCGGATTCGCCAGATGATCTGTGGCGAGAGCGTATGCAGATAGCTGTGATACTGCTGGATATGCGTCAGCATCAGGCTCTCTTTGCCACAGCGCTGGCTCAACAGCCGGTAGCCGGGTGGATGCAAACGCAGCTTATTCTGCGATATTTACATGATCATCCGGCAGTGGAGCAGAGCTCTCCCGTTTTGCCCGGCCTGCTGGCCGCACTGTTGCCGGGTGCCGGCCATGCATGGCAGGGGCGCTGGCGTGATGCCGGTGTGGCAGCCGTGCTGGTGATACCGATGCTGCTGCTGACCTTGTGGTCGGCGCGCAGACGCCTGGGGCCGGTGACACTGTTTTTTGCCCTGATTACCGTCTGGTTGTGGTCGGGTAGTGTATTTTCCGCCATATCGCTGGCAGAGCGGGGAACGGCCGAGGCCTATATGCTCTGGTGGCAGGGGCTGTGGCAGGCTGCGGCATTGCCGGGCAGACCTTGGTGACTATGGCAAGGCTGTATCTGTCGCTGGCCGGCTTTAGCCTGTTGCTCTCTCTTGTCTGGCGCGGGTTTGGCCTGCCGCCAACGCAGCCGGCAGGCTTCATGATTCATTTCTATCAGGGTGTGATCGGGGAGCTGGATGGTCGTTCATGCCCCTCTTATCCGGTCTGCTCACTGTATGCGGTGCAGGCGGTAGAGAAGTATGGTCTGTTGACCGGTTCATGGCTGATGCTGGATCGGTTGATGCATGAGTCGGATGATCTGCAGCGCGGGCCGTGGGTGGTTTATGAGGGCGTGGTGCGTTTGTATGACCCGCTTGCACGCAATGCATTCTGGCTTGATTAGCCCCCGTATGCAGGGCGCTGGTTTTCTCAACCGTCTTTACGCCGGCTTATCCGCTGCTAAGCTATGAGCCTGAATGCGCATTAGATTGCGTTAGCGATGTATATCCGGATATGGGGATGGGATGATGAAAAAAATAGTGTTGTGCGCGAGTATGTTTTTTATGCTGTTTTCCGCTACATCCCTGTATGCTCAGGAGGTAAAAGTCTATGCGGCACTGGAGGGCGGCTCCTATTCGCTGAAATATGTTGAAAGCGGGACGCTGCGCGGTTTTTCTGCAACAAAGACTACGATTCCGGCGGCGATTCTGAGGCTCGGTGTTGATTACGGTTATATTGGCGGTGAGCTGCGCTTTGGCTTGATGCAAACGAAATCCCGCACTTATCCGGCAGGCACATTGAACCACACGGCGCCATTCACGCTGAATTTTCACAATGGCCCGTTCTTCTCCTATCTGGGTAAGGTGCAGTATCCGATCAGCGATGCCTTCAATGTCTATGCCCTGCTGGGTGGCACCATGTCCAAGTTTTCGCTCACCCCTTTCGGTAGCGGTACACACCTCGATTACGCTGCGGTGAAAACAGGTCTGAGCTATGGCTTTGGTGTAGAGTATAAACCACGGCCACTGTTCGCTATCGGCCTTGAGTGGATGCAGTACTGGTCGAATGTGACGACCTCAATGTCTAACGGCAACGAGTCCAAAACATCATTCGGCGGCTTCGGACTCTCATTTCGCCGATCGTTTGATTTATGATGCTTGAGAAACTGTCACACCCTAGATACTTCTGTATTGATACGCATGGGGTACCCCGCAACAACTGTTACCGACTATTTCGATGATCCGGATACGAAAGTGATTCCGGCGACAACGACCATTGATACAGATTGTATGTGCAGCAGGAGAAGAACAGTAATGGATGACATGCAGATGCGACATGAAAGAGATCGTTCAGTTACATCTGAGGATGGCTTTACGCTGCTGGAGATCATGGTGGTGCTGGTCATTATCGGTGTGATGGCTGCGCTGATTGCACCGCGCTTTGTCGAGCGAGCGGATGAAGCCAAGGTGGATACGACCAAAGTGCAGATGAAAAATATTGCTCAGGCACTGAAGCTGTATCGGCTCCAGCACGGCTCCTATCCTGACTCCAGCGCAGGATTGAATGCGCTGGTAACACCGGGAAGTAGTGGCAAACGTTATATGGATGCCATGCCCAAGGATGCATGGGGCCATGAGTTTATCTACCTGGCTCCGGGTGTGCATGGTGATTTCGATATTCTCTCTTATGGCGCGGATGGTCAGGCCGGAGGCAGTGGATTCGATGCCGATATTGGCAGCTGGGAATAGCTGTTCAGGAACAGCAGCCAATGCAGCCCCTCTTCCACCGGGTTACTTGCGATGTGAGAAGATAAAATCTGTGCGGGACTCTAATCACCTTCGCCAGAAAACAGATGGCTGCCCATCTGATATGATTTGTTTCCATGCGGGACAAGCTGGCGAGCAAGGTTATACCCTGATCGAAATTATACTGGTTATTGTGATCATGTCCGTGATGACCATGATGATCGCGCCCTCATTTTTTTCAGCTACAGGTACGACAGCAGGTCAGGAAGCACGTCGCCTGACACAGGCGTTAAGGCTTGCTGCCGATGAGGCGGTATTGACAGGGCGGCCCATGCGCTGGACGGCGCGTGAACACAGTTACAGCTTTGAGTCACCGGATAGCGAATCAGTTTGGCAGTTGCAGGATGAATCGCCATTTCATGCCTACTCGCTTCCCGGGGGTATCAGGATCCTGGCTGTTCAGCCGGTGGAGACCACCGCCATCACAGAGACTACAGATCAAAAAGAGAGTGAGCCGGTACTGGCGCACTTGCTTCTGTTGCCACAAGGTATTGTCGAACCATCGTCCATTGTGCTGGCTGACAGGGGGGGCGAGGGTGATCAGGTCACGATATTATTGCAGCCCGGTCCCGCCGGTATTTCCATCGAAAAAGAGCCGATAGAATGAAGCACGAGCAGGGTTTTACCTTGATTGAGGCGATTGTGGCACTGGCTATCGCAGCGACAGCATTGGTGGTGTTAATGGGCCGGCTCGGAGCTTCGGCTGATATTCAGCATACGCTGGCTATGCATGAGCTGGCACTGGATGTCGCCAGCAATGAGCTGGCCCGCGAGTCGATGGAGCCATCTGCTGCCGGTACGGAGAAAAGCGGTACGCTGGAGACCGGTGGCATGACGCTGAATTGGCGCAGCTGGACAGAAAAAACCATGCTGGATGGATTCGTGCGACGCAATATAGCGGTCAATGTGCCGGGAGAGACGGAAGTGACACTGTTTCTCTATCAGGAGGTGCGCTGATGTCAGCGGTTTCAGATAGCAGGCATAGCGAACGTGGTTTCACCTTGATTGAGGTGCTGATGGCCTTGACCATTTTTGCACTGATTGCAGCACTCTCCTATGGTGCACTGGGCATAGCAGGAAATGGTTTCCGCACGCTTTCCGAGGTGCGCGATGTGCAGGAAAAATCCGGCTGGGTTGGCAGGCAGCTGCGCTCGGATGTGGCCTATATCTCTGCACAGGTATCACCCCGACAACCGCCGGGCGATGCACAACATGCGCCGTTGGTGATCAGTAATGACAATCGCGGCGCTTCAGAGTTTGACCAGTTATGGCTGCTTGTAGGTGAACCGGGGCAGCCTGGCATTTCCGAGGTGCACTATTATATTGATGAAGATAAAGGGCACTTGATGCGCGAGTCGCGCCTGCTGTGGGCGCGTGATAGTGTAAAACCGCTGCGCTGGGATCTGGGCGAGGCTTCGTCCTGCTCGGTTGAAGCGCTGGGCAGGGATGGCCGCTGGCAACAGGATTGGAAGATACAGGGGCCATTTGTCTGGCCACGGGCGCTTAGAGTCCGCATTCATTATCATCAGGGTAATAGCGATGGACGAGAGTGGTATCTGCCACTGCAGTATGGTGTTGATCTGTGAACGGGCGCATGACCATGACCGAGATCAACGATGATGGCAATCGTGAGCGTGGTGCGGCATTGATTATCGTACTTGGCTTGGTGGCCCTGATCGGGGCATGGGCATCTACGGCTGCGTATGAGGATATGATCTCACTCAGGCGGGCTGAGAATATGCAGGATGCAACGCGTGCGCTGCAGGGAAGTCAGTCCGTGCTGGCCCTTGGCCTGAGAGCATTGCGGCAGGATGCTCTGGCAACAACTACCGACAGCCTGGATGATGACTGGGCACAGCAGGCACCGCCATTTCCTATTGATCAGGGCGTTGTTGGTGGTCAAATTATTGATGTAAACAGGTATTTGAATCTCAATGACCTGGTGAATGATCAGGGCGAGATGCAGGTGGATGTGTTCACGCGCTTTCAGGCGCTGTTTGTGCGACTGGAGCTGGACCCGGGGCTGGTGGCTGTGCTGGTCGACTGGATGGATGCCGACGACAGGCCTGTTGGTCCGGCAGGGGCTGAGGATGCATCCTATTATGATCGTCCATATCGGGTGAAAAACCGACGCCTGGAGCGCTGGGGAGAGTTGACCATGCTCAAGGGTTTCGATGCCAGGGTGCTTGAGAAGTTATCCGGGGTTGTGGTTGTCCAAATCGTTCCACAGGGAAGGGTAACATCTGTAAATATCAATACAGCCGGCATCCCTGTGTTGCAGACCATCTTCCCGAACATGACTAGTGCTGATGCCGAATCCTTTATTGCCGCGCGTCCATATGCGAACGTAGGCGATGCTGTTACGAATAAGCCATGGGCCACAGGTGCGAATCTGGCGCGCTTGAGTGTTGCCAGTGATCTCTTTATGCTGCGAACGGAGGCCCACTTTGGTCGGGCTGTGTTGCGGGAGGAGTATGTGCTGTTGCGTCAGGCAAACAAACTGAGCTTGCTGTCACGCGAGCGACTCGCTTGGTCCGGCCCGTGATCGAGAGGGGTGTGAGCCGACTTATCGTCAGCTTCGACGGTTGTTCCTGGTATGCCTCTGATCCGGCTGGCAATGTCATGCCCTTGCCTGTTGCAGCGGACCAGTGGTTACCTGAGCTGCCTGAAGGTTTTATCTGTGAGCAGTTACTGCTGCCGGTGGAGCAGCTATTGGTGCGTGCGTTCACTATTCCTCTGGCAAATCCTCGTCTGGTGGATGCAGCTATACTTGGGCAGGAGCTGGATGATCGGGCAGGTATTGAGCCGGATGAGTGGTGGCTGAGCTGGCAGGCTGATAAAGCCCTTACTGTGTACGACGGTGATGTGGTGCCAGTACAGGTAGGCGGCATGGTGTTCGGACTGCCCGTAGCATGGAAACAGGCGCTTGAGTCTGCGCCGGCCTGGCAACAGGTGCGATTTATTGGCGCGGATGCATGGGTGCGACTACACGGACATGCCGCAGCGATGAATTTTTCAGGTGCGGATCATGCGACACTGGCCGTGTTTGATGCGGATCAGGATGGTGTGTTTTTCGGCTTGTGGATGGGTGGCATCTGTCGCGGTATGCGACGAATCAACAGGCAGGAACTGGATGTGGCCGCTATGGCGGCAGAGCTGACACGTACACTGTCTGCCATGAGCGGCAACAGAGCAGGTGAATATGCGGCTGCCGGGCTTCTGGATGATGTGTTGCTGCAGGCACTGGCACTACAGGCGTGGCAGGGGAGTGTTGACGCGCTTGCTGATTTACCAGGCCGGCATGCTGCCAATCTGGAGCGGATTCAATCGCTAGCTACAGTGAGCACCTTGAACTTTCGTCATGGTCACTGGGCAGCAGCCTCGGGTTCCGGCTGGATCAGGCCATGGAAGCGCGCAATGTCACTGGCGGCCATGCTGTTGCTGGTCTGGCTTACGGGAGTGGCTTACCAGAACTATAGTCTGGGTGAGCAGGAGGCGGCTTATCAGCAGCAGATAGTCAGCGCTTTTCATCAGGGTTTACCCGATGAAAAGGTTATGATTGATGCGCTGGCGCAACTGCGTCGTGCTGCTGGTGGCGGCGATGGCTCGCCGCAGTTGGCCGGGACACGCTGGTTGAGGCAGTTGGCGACGATTAACCTTGTGTATAAAACCTCACCGTGGGACATGCGCGAGTTGGAGTGGAGTGATGGTGGCATGAAAATGTCCGGCAAGGCGGGCAGTCTGCAGCTGTTGAATACGATCCGTCAGACGTTAGAGCAGCAAATGGGCGTTGAGGTGAAGCTGCTGGATACCGATCTCAGCGGTCAGCAGGTCAGTTTCAGGATGCAGTGGCAATGATTGCATCACTGCATCAGCACATGTTGAGAATTACCGAACCGCTGTGGGCACCTGTGCGTGTATGGTTGCAGACCGAGATTGCCCCGCATTACCAGCAGCTGGAGAGCAGGGAGCAGCGACTGGTGCTTGCTGCGGCATGTCTGTTGCCTGTGTTGTTATTGGTGTTTCTGGTTATTCTGCCGATGCAGGATCGCCAGCATGAATTGCGTCAGAGTGTTGCTGCACTGGCGTTAAAAGCAGCTGAGGCTGAGCATCTGGCGCACCGGTTGATTGCCAGCGGCGGCGCTAAAAATGTACAGCCGGTTAATGTCTTGTCAGCTGTCGAGCGCATTGCCAGAGAGAGTCATGTGCGCCAGTACATGACCCGTATTCGTCCGCAAAATTCGCCCGGTAGCAAAGATCAGCAACTGATGGTGCAACTCAAGGATGCGCCATATCAGGATATTGTACGCTTTATGAATGCACTGGCACAGGCAAAAATGGCACTGAACAGTATGAAAATCCAGGCGGGTGAGTCGGCCGGTCTGGTGCATGCCCAGGCGCTCATCGGTAGCCAATGACAGTATCGTCGTCACCATCTCATGACTATACCCATGCCTCCTTGTGGCAACTGATCGCCGTATTCGTACTGGCGCTTTTGCTGTTGCTGGCGCTCAGGTGGCAGCCGGAAGCATGGCTGCGCGGACAGATCACGACCACTGCCGCGCCGTACGGTATTACCCTTGATTATCAACAGCTGCAGACTGATGGTCTGGCAATCCGGCTGCATGATGTGCGTATTAGCGGTGGCAGGCTGCCCATGCCCCTGTTGTTTGATACTGTCCGGCTTGCCCCGTCCTGGATGAGCCTGTTGCAGTTAAAGCCTGCAGCGCATCTGTATCTGAACTGGCAGGACATTGCGGCGAGCGCTACGGTGCTGCAACACAATCAGTTTGTTGAACTGGCTGATATTGAAGTTGCAGGCAGTGTGGCTGCTCTGCCTGCCATGTTAAAGCTGCCGGTGCCGGTGCAGCTGGGTGGAGAACTGCTTGTCTCCGGTGAGATCCATCTTGATGGTGTCAGTGGCCGCCCGTTAAGCGGCGTGCTTAACGGGCGCTGGCAGCAGGCGACAGCCGGGCTGGGCGGCTCACCGGATCCGCTGGGCGACTATTCAGTGAGCCTGAATAACGATGATCCGACGAAAGCGTGGCAATGGCAGCTTGCCGGTGGTGCAGGTGTTATGCTGCAGGGGCATGGAACGCTGATCACACAATCAGGTTTGCCTCAGCAGTGGATCATCAATGGTCAACTGTCGGTCAGTGGCGGGCAGTCAATACCACACTCCTTGAAAGCGATGCTGGCCAAGCCTATGAATTTTGATCTGTCAGGGGCCCTTGCCACGCTGCGCTTGCAACCCCGCTAGTGTTGCCATGCTGATCTGCTGCCATTGCGCCAGTTTATTGTCGAACGAGATGGCAGCGTGCGCCGGGCTTGTCGAAGGCAGGCAGTATTGTGGCAGGTTTGCATAGGCACGTGCCAATTTATGTACTACGCGCCGTTGATATAAATCAGCTGCTTTCCGGCCGTTGAAGCAGACAGCCCGGATTTGCGGGTGCGAATCAAAGAAGGTCTCAAAATCATTGGTTACCACCGATTGCAGCTTGATAGCCGAATCCAGACTGCCCGGCCGGATGCACTGGTGCGCCACATCCCAGAGTGCGATGCCGTTGCTGCGCAGCAGCGCCAGTCGCTCCTCATAGGCAAGCTCTGCACTGAAGCCGAGCAGTTCACCCATAATCGGCCAGAATGCATTGCGCGGATGGGCGTAATACTGTTGCTCATCCAGCGATTTGCGTCCCGGCATGGAGCCCAGAATCAATGTAGTGGCATCCGGCCCGGCTGAATAGGGGAACCCTTGCTCAATCATGCTGCAATCGTTGCAGTGATTACCTGATTCAGCAACCATCTATTAACAGTATATATTCGGCCAGCTGAGAACCGGTATGGTGGTGCGACCGATGAAGGTCTACAATCAACACTATGATAAAGCCAGATGCGAGCAGATCCGTTACAGGCAGCAGCAGGGAAGAGCTGCTGACACAGCTGACTACGACTGAAACGGGGATCAGCAGTGCAGAAGCTGTGATTCGCCAGCAACAGTATGGCAAAAATACGATTGTTTTCCATCGCAGCCGTTCGCAATTGTTGATGCTGTTGAAGGAGTTCACTGCACTCTTCCCGCTGCTGTTATTGGCTGCAGCCATGCTCTCCTTCTTTGCCCACTACCTCACTCCCGGCGAGGGGTATGAGCTGATTGGTGTGGCGCTGGTGCTTGTGGTTGTACTCAATGCGCTGGTTTCATTCTATCAGAACCGGAAAGTTGAAACATTGATGGTCTCATTTCTGGATTACATTCCCAAGCAGGTGGCGCTGCTGCGCGACGGGGAAAAGGTGATTCTGGATGCCGCTGAGGTGGTGCCGGGTGATATCCTGTTTCTGCAGGAGGGGGATAAAATACCGGCTGACGGCGTGATTCTGCAGATGAATCAGTTGCTGGTGGATGAGTCGATTCTGACCGGGGAGTCGGAGCCGCTGATGAAGGTGGCGCTGGCAGCAGTAGTCGATGAGCGTTGTATGGTTAATTCGGGTGCCACGGTTATCAAAGGCAATGCGCAAATGCTGGTGCTCAGAACAGGACGCTCCACCAATATAGGCTCTGTTTCAGAACTCTCGCAAACGGTTAAACAGGATCTGACGCCGATGCAGCAGCAGGTGCAGCACTTTGTACGCAAGATCACCTGGTTGGCGCTGGGCATTGGCTGCTCATTTTTTCTGTTAGGTTTTTTTATCGGCAACCCGTTCTGGACCAATCTGGTCTTCGCCATCGGCATTATCGTCGCCAATGTACCGGAAGGGCTACTGCCAACCGTTACGCTGGCGCTCACCCAATCGTCACTACGCATGGGTAAACGCAATGCCGTGGTGAAAAATATTCTGTCTGTAGAAACGCTGGGCAGCACCACCGTCATCTGCACGGATAAGACAGGTACGCTGACCCGCAACCGGCTGCATGTGGAGAGTGCTTATCTCGATTTCTGCGAGGTCGAAGCGGATGATACTGACGGGTTCAGTAATAACCGCGCATCCCGCACCTTTCTTGAGATTATGGCGCTGTGTAATGATGTGATATCTGTGAACGGTAACGGTGATCAGCATGGCCGGGCGATATTCAAGGGTGATCCCACCGAAACAGCGATGGCGACTTTTGTCGACAAGCAGGTCGGCTTTGATGCATTGCGCAGTCACTTTGAGCTGAAGCACAACCGCTCGTTTGATCCGGACAACAAATATATGTCATCCACACACGCTACAGAGGGCGGTACCTTGTTCATGACCGTCAAGGGGGCGCCCGATGTGATCCTTGCCCGTTGTGCGCAGGTGCACAGCGAGGGGCTGGTGAGAGCTATGCGTGATGATGAACGCGCAAAGCTCGCTACTCAGGCCGATCACTATGCAGGCCAGGGTTTGCGGGTGCTGGCTCTGGCTTACAGGGTGGTAGAGCAGGCGGAGCAGGAGGTGGATGGCCTGGTCTTCGCGGGACTCGTGGCTATGGTAGATCCGCCCAGACCGGAGGTTCCGGCAGCTGTCGCCGCCTGCAAGAGTGCGGGCATCCGCATTATCGTGATCAGTGGCGACAAGGCAGAGACGGTGAGCTATATCGCCCGCAAACTGGGTATTGTCAGTAATCCGCACGTTATTGAGGGAGAGCAGCTGGCGTTGATGAGTGCTGAGCAGCTGACTGCCGCCTTGAAGAACAAAGAGGTGCTGTTTGCACGCATCGCACCCGAGCAGAAGCTTAAAATTGTCGATGCACTGAAAGATATGGGTGAGGTCGTGGCGGTTACCGGTGACGGCGTGAATGATGCACCTGCCCTGAAACGGGCCGATATCGGTATATCGATGGGGCTGCATGGCACAGATGTGGCCAAGGAGGCCTCCGATATCATCCTGCTGGATGATAATTTTGCCACCATCATCAGCGCCATCGAAGAGGGACGTGCGGTGTATGATAATATCAAAAAGTTCATCACCTATATCCTGACCAGCAATATTCCGGAAGTGCTGCCATTTGTTGCCTATGTACTGCTGCCGATTCCACTGCCCATTACCGTGATACAGATTCTGGCCATTGATCTGATGACCGACATGATACCCGCGATCGGACTGGGCAATGAGCCTGCGGAAGCCGATATCATGCAGCGCCCGCCGCGGCGCAGCAGTGACCGACTGGTGAGCGTCCGCACCTTTGTGCGCAGTTATGCCATTGTCGGGCCGATCGAGGCTGCACTCGCTTTTCTGAGCTTTTTTATTGTACTGGCCTATGGCGGCTGGAGCTGGGGAGAGTCACTGGCCGGTGGTACGTCACTCTATATGCAGGCCTCGGGTGCATTTCTGGCGACCATTGTGTTTTGCCAGATCGGTAATGTCATGGCCTGCCGCACCAACCGGCAGAGTGCCGTGCCCTATCTGACCCGGCCCAACCGCTGGATCATGCTGGGTGTGTTGCTCGAAGTGTTGTTTATTATACTTATTATCGATCTGCCGGTGCTTAATCCGATCTTCTCCGCCACGCAGTTCCCGATGGCCGCATGGTTTGTTGTGTTGACCAGTCCGCTGGTGATCTTCCTGGTTGAGGAGTTGAGAAAACTGCTGGTGCGCAGGGGCGTGAACTGGCTGGCGGTATAGCAGGGCATTTCGTATAAACTTTCGTCTGTAAGCTCAAGCCATCCGCAGATCGACCCTATAGCTGAAATCGGCGTAATTACTGCCGATGCCGCGTCCCATATATCTGGCTGATCCGCCCGTGATGTGCCGTTATTTGATGGCTCTGTTCTTCGGACAGGCTGAGCATGCGCAAGGATTATGACGAGCGTACTACTCCTTGCCGATCACAACCATGTAACCATGTCGGAATGGCTCCCATCTGGTTTGAAAGGCTCACTTTTTACGCTAGGAAAATGATCGGAGATGCAAGAATAAAGTTGTAAATCATACATCCTACAATGGGTAGCTCTTCCCGTACGTGCTCTATCGCACAGACGTTATGTATTTAGCCTCTAAACTTGAACCATCACTAAGGAATGCAACCGCATTACTGCGCCTTTCTATACTTGATGTCACTGCTGTCCGGTTAAACATTGATCAGGCTCAGTTGGTTTAAATTTTCAGTTGGTTGTCGTTTTGGTGGAGGCGATTGTTTCATCACTAATTCGAGGATATCTCTCCGCTGCATGAGATTAACCGA
>Ga0210044_10003400_pt1 | contig 22748 bp, 21 predicted proteins | sample CryGey13umfilter_2_FD_183959 | JGI IMG/M metagenome (GOLD analysis project Ga0210044, IMG submission 183959) | Groundwater microbial communities from aquifer in Utah, USA - Crystal Geyser 4/9/14 3 um filter (SPAdes) (version 2) | ecosystem: Environmental > Aquatic > Deep subsurface >... | reverse complement strand
CGTGACACCGTGGAAATATCCAAGCGACTCATACGCATGCAATACACCGACCGTATCGTCCGGCGAGGCATCATTCGTCACATAAATATCAACACACTCCGACAACTCATATTTTTCAATTTGAGACGCAACCGAATCAATGCAGCGCCGTAAGGTATCTGGCCGCTTGTAAGTCGGAATGCAAATCGTTAATAATTTCATGGTTTTGGAAGCGCAATAAGTCCGGCTATATGTGCTCTGATGGTCACAAGTGCCATAAGACCGAAATAGATAAAAACCCCGACTGACATTTCCGGGCCCAGCGGCAAAAGGAAGAACAGCAGCAAAGTATGGCCATTGATTGTTGCCAACGGCACACTGATTTTTTTGACCACATCAAACAGCAAGTCATGCTTCGCTACCCAGGCCACGATGCGGTAGCGGTCTCTTATGCGCTTTTGACCAGCCACTTTCCCAACGGATGACATAGCTGCATCACTGTTATTTTTTGATACCTCACCATTTTTTTCAAGCAGTCTTTTTACATGGCTAATCTCATGATTCAGGAGCGTGTAGTACATGAAAATAAATAGCACGGATGAAGAAACTATCCAGACCAGATTACTTTCGTAGCGGATGCCCGTGCCCAGGAATAACAGAAATATCTTGAACAGATCACTCATGTGGTCGTAGCGGAATGCCTGCTTCGAGACGCTATCTGTCATTCTCGCGACGGTACCATCGCAAAAATCCAGCAGCACGGTCATTCCCCACAAAATCGAGAACCAAACCCAACCCTCGTCGTAAACCAGCGCAACAAAGGCTAGTATCGAAAAAACCAAGGATTGCGTTGTGATCTGGTTTGGGCTCAGGTGCAGCTTGTTAAGCAAAACAGCAAAGGGATACGCAAACCGGTACATCAGCAGCAGGAGAGCGTTGCCAACCACAGCTTTATGATTCACATATTTATCCGAAAATATACGATTGATCATTTTTTTCATGGGTTCAGCTTCATCTATCCGTTATGCGGATAGATGACTCGATCTGGGACAGGCGGCCTCCGGTCACCGGTGAGAGCAAGTCTTCTACCGTATCAACCTCCACCCAACCTCCATGCACAGGCACCGCATCCAGCCTGTAGTGCAGGTCTATCATCGCTTGCAGCAAGTCGGTCATATAGGCTTTTTCCACCGGTTTCCCGCGCAGTATCCCCGCTGATTGGGCGTCATGAAAAGTCTTCTTTAACAGTTGCACACCCCTGGCCGAGAACTTCATCAGGCCCATGTATTGCCCTTCAATTTCAGCGAGTGACTTGGGCTTCTGCCCAATCTCAAGGATTCGTCCATCGGCTGCCAGCTTGAGTGTTTCGGCATCATCCAACGGATTTTCGTTGCGCGCGCGCCAGTAGGATTCCCAGTCGAGGTCTATGGCCACAGCGATGTCAGCCTTGGATATCAGAAGCGCTTGCAGTATTTCCCGGGAGTACACAATGTCTCCATAACAAAGGAGCACATCGCCCTCAAGGTCATCCTCGGCACAGAACAGCGTCCAAACCATGTTTGTTTCGGCGTACCTTGGATTTACCCGGAGCTCGATGCCGGGACGTTTGAGCATTTCGATACGGTATCCGCCGATTAAAACGATAGGGTGAATTGCTTCTGACGCCAGAACGTCTAACTGGCGATCCAACAAACTACGCCCATCCACCTCGACCAGGCATTTCGGTCGGTCCAGAGTGTAAGGACGTAAACGTGTGCCTTCACCAGCCGCAAGGATAATTGCCTTCAATCCAACTTTATTGTCCACTGAATAACCTCTTTAGCCGCTTGATATCTTGTGGAGAGAATGGCGCCTCACGCTCCGGATGCCACATCCAACCTTCCCATGGCAATTTACTATGCGTTATCGCCTCTATCGAACCATCCTCCGCCTTGGCTGCGACCTCGAACCCAGCCGGGCAAGAAGCCAAGCCCCAGTTGTGATAACTGTTCACATTGGCCGGCCATTCATCCTTCCGTGCATGGACTACCAATTGATGCCGGGTTCCGACATGTCCCTCTTTCTTGACCAGATCAACACCGGCCCACACTGCCATCATCTGTAGCCCGCGGCAGATCCCCAGCACCGGCACCCGTTTCGTTTCAGCCCACGAAAGCAGATAGCGTTCAGTGTCATCCCGCGCAGGGTATTCACCGATATCATTGCCTCCCGACAGGATCAATGCGCCGGGCTGTATGACTTGCAGCCAGCTTTCGAGTGCTTGCCCAGACGGATGACCGGTAGCCGACAGGGTGTTGGGAACAAGAACCGGCAAGAACCCCGCATGAACCAGCCACTGAACCAGCCGTTGGTCCAGCGCATCGCGAAGCTCGGCACGACCCGCCACGCTATCTATGCGCTGGGTGATGGCCACTACGATTTTAGGATATGGACTGATGATCAAACCTTACGAGCGATGAGAACATAAATATTGCAGAACTGGTCCGGAAAGAATCGCATCAAAAAGTTCTGTAGCCGCTGACCGAACCACGACAGTCGATAGCCCTCCATTCGCGCCTTGTTCTCATCGAATTGCTTGTGTCCGGCAGAACGGAAAATGGCGAATTTATACAGGATGGGCATGTTCTCCACCGGGCCGATAAAATCAATCACAAAGCCTGCGCGCGTGAATAATTGCTCGTACTCGCTGCGGGTCAGGTTCATCTTGTGAAAAGACCGCGTCTTGCTTTCGCCACCCTTGCTCTTCGCCTTCCTGTCAGCCAACCAATCGGTAAGCTTGGTTTGAATGTTGTCAGCCCGGAAGGATGCACAGACCGATCCGTCCTTCTCCAGCACCCTATGCGTCTCCTGAATAGCCTTATCCAACCCATGCTCAAGGTTGTGGTACAGGCCGAAGGCAAGGACGTACTTGAACGACTGGTCTGAAAATCTCAGCTTGGTTATATCACCCACCTCCGCCTGCAGGGTCGGGTCGATCTTCTTGAGCTTGCTGATCGCGACATCGATAAAATCAAAACCAATGATGTCGTAACCACGATTGTGGTAGTAACGTAAAACACGCCCGGCGCCGCAACCCGCCTCCAGAATCTTTCCTGCTTTATCTTTCACAGTCATCTGGGCGTATTTGAGCGGATATACACCCAGATTCTCCATCGGTGCATCGGCTGGAATATCGTCCCACCGCTTTGTCCAATAATCCTTGTTGTTTGCATTTCGATAGGTAATTCTCATCAGATCCGTTTCCTTTTTTTATATTACTGATTCACGTTTGAGTTGTAACCAAGTAGATATTTCTTCTGCAACCAAGTGGTTTCCATCAGCCGACAGATGACCGCCATACTGATCGTTGATGTAAAGCTTTTCGAATCCGGTTTCGATAAATTTCCCGGTAAGATCTAGCACGGGTAGCTGCCTCGCCAATTCGCTAAAGTAACCCTGATAAGGCGCGACTTTATTTTTGTTCAACTTGAGATCAAGCAATTGCGGCATTACCACCACCAACGGGATATGCCCCCGGCGCTGCGCTGCTTCCTTGAAGCGGAGCAATATCGCACTTAAAAGTTTTGTCGATTTGCTGTCGCTGTATAGCTGATATGCATCACGGAGATTATTTTTCATCACCAAAGTGAATGGAAGATTTTCTATCCTATGGCTTGAAATACCCAAAGCACGCCATACTCCCCGAATCGCAACCGCAGAAATCAGCATACTTTGTTTCAGCGGATTCCGCATCAAACTGAAGGTATATGGAAACCGAAACTGGTACGAACGGAATTTCTTCTGATAAAAACCATCGGCCTCACGTATCTCTGGTAGTTTTTCATGCAAAGCAGCGAAATCCTCTGAGCTGCGCATGAGATTTTCAAGAAGGATCAATCGACCTTCCGGGTCGAGTATGAATCGCGGTTTAAATGCGAAAGTATTGCCGAATTCCAGATAGTGCTTCCAGTAAGACTGTACCCGGCAAATCGTTTCAGGCACAAAACCCATCACAACAACCCGTACTGTATCCGGCAAAGCCATGCCCTCGTAACGCAATAGCGCCTGGTCTACTCCATAGTTGCCGACACCAAAATTCAAAACCCCGAAACCTTCCTGCTGTGATAGTTGAGCCTCCCAGGTTTCGTCATCCTCCACCTGCCTGCAAAAAGCGTAGGAATCGCCAAAAGCCGCTATGACCGGCGGAGATTTTTCAAACGAGTTGGCGCGTGAACCCGCCGCGTCGATATGGAAGGTAATCGGCCCCTTTTGGCCATTTTCGATACCACTTGAGTCAGGCCTGCGCACCCAACCCAAATGGGGGTCGAAACTGTAATCCATGAATTTTTGCAGTGCCCGGGAATCGAATGCTGGCGACTCGTCCCGCTTCGTAATCAACCACGGAAAGCTTCGCCGTTGCAGTCTCACTATCAGAAATATCCCGACTTCGACAATTACCAATATGACAACTAACGCCAGTACATTCATGCGCGTCCCAGAGCCTCTCGCACTGTATCCAGATTCATGATTCTGTCTGTCAATTCCTTGAACTCAAGCCGGTCAACATCATTCTCGATCACCAATTCCGGATTTTCCGGTTCAGGGAACGGTATGTCCACGCCCACCACATTTATAATTTCTCCTCTCGCTGCCCTGGCATACAAATTCTTGATATCCCGCCTCAGCAGCGTTTGCATCGAAGCCTTTATATACACCTCGGAGTAACCGGGAATATTTTCCCTGTTCCAGCGCCGCCACTCCGGAAAAATTGAAAGGACAGCAGCAACTACATGTATGCCTTGATCGGCAAGAAACTTCGAGAGGACTGAAAGCCTTTCGGCATTACGCCGCCGCCCCTCGATGGTATGGTCAACGTCATTTCCGAAAAGGGTCCGTATCAAATCACCGTCCAATAGAACCACCTTGCCATTCAATTGGCGAATCCGCTCGACCACTTGACTGGCCAATGTTGTTTTTCCAGTACCAGACAAACCAATTATCCAAATAACCATAAATATTTCCTGTCAGTGCAAGGGATTGATCAAACCGGCCGCGCAATCGAGAAGGATCTGATTCGCGTTCATGAACACCTCGAACCGCTGTTCACCACAACCTATCGCGGCAGGGATGCCGAACTCCGCGCAACGGATCGCCATGTGTGAATTCGCGCCGCCGTACTTGGTGATCAGCCCGCCGATCTGTTGGGCAAAGATCCAGTCGAAGCCGGGGTCTGCGTTTTCGATCAGCACGATCTTTCCTGTCAGCGCGGGCGCTGTTTCCCCCGCGAGCAGGCAGACACAGGCCGCCGTGATTTTCTTGTGCGTGATGAAATTCGGGTGGCCGACCTGGAATGGCACGACATGCACGCCCGCCTCATCGAACAAAACCTGGGGGAGGCGTATCGCTGCGCTCAGCGCATGCCGCTCGGCCTCATCTTCCGCGATCTGGCGCAGCCGCTCTTCGATGCTGCCTTCAGCGCTTTTCGTAACGACATCAAACAGGTTGCCGATCGCGACATGGGACATCTCATCACGGCTCAGGCCATGCTGTTCGCCAAAACCTGCGATGAGCTCGAGCATCTTGCTCACTGAGCGGGTAAACACGAACTTGCCATATTCGCGACCTACCGTGGCGGCCTGGACATAAGCGAGCAATTTTTCGGCGTCGAGTTCCGCGAAACCTTCGGCCTGAAGCAACTGATCGATCGCGCGCTTCTGCTGCGCGCCCAGCACAAACTCGTTGTGCTCTTGCTCGGGGCGAACTTGCGTATCGTTCATCCCAAGATCGGGCATCTGGTCATAACGGCGCGACAGGATGTCATAAGTGCCTGGGCGCAGGTGTCCATACTCCGCCATGAAGTCGGCTCGCGACAGCGCGCCGAGCTGCAAACGGCGCATATCATTCACCAGCGCACTGGCGACAGTTCGAACGCCGGACTGGATGGATTGGATATCTTCCATCGACAGGATGCCGCGCTTGTGCAGCGACAGCAGTATCGTCCGCGCGATGAAGCCATGCCGCGCCAGGATCGAAAAAGGCACGGTGCCCAGGCGGATACAATCATCGATCATTTCAAACAAGGCGGTGACGTCCTGCCCCACCGGCAACTGACGCGCATTAACCTGTTTCCTGGCCAGTTCTTCCACCCTGGCCAGCGCCTTGCCTATGCCGCCTTCGCCACTGCCCGCGAGCAACTCGCGCGTCTGCCGGCGCAGCGCTTCCTTGAATGCAGTCCGCTCCGCCTGATTGAGTGCCGAACCGATCAGCGCTTCGATCTTTTCGTCGATATCGAAACTATAAGTCGTGATCGCCACCTCGAACTCAACCTTGTCGTGCAACTCCGGATACGCTTGCAGCCGTTTCACCCAGGCATCGACCAGCTTCTCGCTGATCTCCGCTGCAAGACCGGCGGGTAAAAAAGAGTGGAAGCTCAACCGGGTGTCGATAAAGGGTTGGCCCGCGAGAGAGACCATCAAAGGCTGGCCAACCGGGATGGCATAACCCATCGTTTCCCTGGCGATACGCCATGCATGATCGGTGATCAAAGTCTTGTAGAGCGAGAAGGCTAAAGCCCGGGGCGCACGACCGATCATCTCGGCGGGGTTCCAGTCGGGCATCTGACCGAGCACCGTGGTGCGGCCGTAAACGCCCGCCATAGGTTGCAGCCGTGCTTTCACAAATGCCTGTATGCCTTGCAGCGCCGCATCGATGCGCTTGGCTACCGCCCGGTTCCAGTTGGGCTGCGTGGTGATCGCGCGCACCTGCAACAGATAAGGAGTGAAGTCCCCGCCCAGCGCGAATTCAACGTCCAGGAACTGGCTGCCCATGATCTGCTCCAGCTCCTGTATCGCCTGCATAAGCCGCTGGAAGCGCTCCGACCGCAGCGCTTGCGTGGCTCCGCGATGAATATAGAGCGTGCGGTTGGCATATTCGCCGCCGCCGGATGTCACCGTATTGGTGAGGCCAGAAACATCATCGTAGTTGATCACATAATAAGGAGCGCCGGTGTTCAGGTCATGCGTAAAAATGACGCCGCTCATGCTGGTGTTCATCACCATCTCCTGGACGATGACCTCATCCCCGCCGGTGCGCGGACCTTTGCGCGCATAGCTGGCGATCACCGTTGCGATTGCCGCTCGTATGGCTTCCGAATCTGTTGAGGACACGTTAAGCACGGAGTCATATTCACCGGCACATGCATTTTGCAATCCGTCTTCATCGGCCGCAGAAGACCGGATGACCAGGGTGCGACCATTGAAAGTATCCTTTATCCGGCTGATGACTTCAGCCGGGGATGCCGAGAAAAATACGGACTCAAACAGCAAAAGCTCCGGCACCTTGAACAAGGTAACCTTGGGTTCAAGGTATTTGAGCGTTTGAGCTTTGGAGGTATTTTTAATCATTTCCATGGTCATTCAGATAGCTGCCAGTTATGGGTTTCCGTTCAGCCCTAGGCGAACTAAACCCAGCAAAGATTTTGGTTACGCAAGTTGAGCGAGGATGCATTTCGTCGTAGAAGTCGTCTCGCCCACAGGAAGTGATATTCGGATCGAAAGAACCCCAAACCTGAAGATTTTGTTGCCCTGCGAAGCGACGCAGATAATCCTCCGCATCTTTCACTAGTCGGTAGGGACTGCCAGCATGGGTAATTGCGGCATACATATCTGGGTGATAAGGCGGCAAGAAAAGTACTACTTCGATACCTTCGGCACACAAATGCTCAATGAAGGCTTCTAGCAGCTTAATATACTCAGCATCCAGTTCGCGGAACTGACCCAGAGAATAAATGGGAATCCTGGCCGCTTGTTGATGTGCCACTTCAGCCACCTTTTCCGGGCTGCGATGAGCGTGTTCACGATTATAGGTTATGGTTCCATCCGCGAGGCGAATGTTCACATCAAGCTCCGTCGCATTAGTCGCATAGTAATCTCGGTCGGCCCGGTGGGCGGCTTGGAGTGCAGCTCGAAAATAATCGAAACTCACCAGTTGTTGCAGCTTTGATAGCCGTTGATCGCCGGTAAGCTCTGAGGACGCTGTACCAAGAACGTTTCCATACATGCTTCGGCGATATTCCTGCTCAAGACTTTTCCAGCGAGTCTGTTCGCTATTGCGGTTGAACACCCACGGATCAACACCAAGAACAACCAGTCGGGGTAATAGATTATGTTCTCTGTAGAGCTGAAGAATCGCATAATCGTCTTCCAGTGATGCTCCCGAAACCGATGCATTATAAAAAGTCATACCGGGAAATAAGTCCGGGCCTAGATTCATTGACCGGCTCGACCCTAACACCAGCACATCCCGGCGGTTCTTGAGCCGTTCCACAAAAAACTTCTGCAGCAGCCGCTCATCATAATCGGTGATATTAGCAACGTTCTTGCCCTCGGAAAGAAGCCGGGCAATCCCCGCCTCATAGGTGCGATCACCAAAAAGGTTTGCCGGGTCATAATGATAATTGACCCCTGCGACCAGCATGAGCAGAGTCGCAAACATCGCGCCAGCGACACACAGAAAAACGGGGAAGGTTTTGGTCATCGCCTTAAAACTGGAAATAAAGGAATTCCGATTTACCTGTAATCAACAAGACGGATAATGCAGCCAAGGTTCCAACTCCAATACCCCATGCCAAGCTTGGCCGCCATGCGATACGTGACAACGGCTCATCTGCATGAAAATCCAGCGCAGGCCGGAAATTCGCCATAATTTCCTGGGTGTTGGGTAACACCCAACATGCAATCACAAGTGGCAGCAGCCAGCGCAACGCCCGCACGCTTTCAAGCACCACTAAATCGCCGAATACTACCCCAGCCGTTCCGAGCAAATCGCCAAGAACACCCAGTTTCGCCTGCCATACACCATTAAGAACCACCCCGTTCAGCCCTGCCATTCCACGCAGCACCGATATTGCCACATCAATATTTTCGGCGCGGAACACCACCCAAGCCGCCACAACTGCGGTAAAAGTCAATGTTCGCCCGGCGAACCCCCCAAGAAATGTAGATTGCGCAATATTCTGCCCGAGCCGCGCTCGAAGCCCTCGCCAAGCGTGGTTCACTACCAAGTACACACCATGCAACCCACCCCACACGACGAAAGTCCAGCCAGCACCATGCCACAATCCGCCCAACAGCATTGTGATCATCAGGTTTTGATAGCGCCGCATGTGGCCATAACGGTTACCACCGAGTGGGATATACAGATAATCTCGCAAAAAGCGGGACAAGGTCATGTGCCAGCAACGCCAAAATTCGATGATATTCGTAGCCTTGTAAGGTGAGTGAAAATTGAGCGGCAGCACGACATTGAACAGTCGTGACAAGCCAATTGCCATGTCCGAGTAACCGGAGAAATCAAAATAGAGCTGTAGTGTGTATGCAAGTGCGCCGCTCCATGCCTCAAAGAAGGTTGGGGCATGGCCGCCTGCGGATGCCGCAAATACTGCATTGGCGTAGGGTGCGATACTATCGGCGATGCCAACCTTTTTAAACAGGCCAATGGCAAAGATGGTTAAACCTATGGAGAAGTTGCGCGCACTCGGAAGATAAGTGGCCGCATGCCGGAATTGCGGCATCATCTCCTTGTGATGCAACACTGGACCTGCAATCAAGTGGGGAAAATAAGTCACGAACAAACAATAGTGCGTGAAACTCGGTTCGCTCGATTTTCCCTGATAAGCGTCCACCAGAAATGCAATCTGGGTAAAGGTAAAAAAAGAAATGCCGAGGGGCAGAATGACTTCCACAAGCCCGTGTGGCATTCCCGTGAGCCCCCCAAAGTTATCCAGAAAAAAATTGGCATACTTGAAGTAAGCAAGAAGTACCAGGTCAGTGGCAATCGCCAGCGTCAGCAACCACCGGCGGCGGTACCAGCCAAGCGTTACCGGGGATCGGGAAATAGATCCGGCAAGGACAAAATTGAATATGATTGACGCCAAAAGAAGCGCTACATATTTAGGGCTCCAATAGGCATAAAAGAAAAGAGAGGCTGCAGCGAGCCAAGCGGCGGCCAAGCTTTGGCTTCGCCGCCCAATCACAAAGAATGTGGCAACAACCACCGGCAAAAACAGAAAAATGAAGCCGTGGGAATTGAATAACATGATTCAGGCCAATGGTCGTTATGTTTTATTCAAGCTTAAATTTAAGCTTGTCTACTACAGCTCCAAACTATCGCTTAACGGCTTTCCAAATGTTCGTGCCCACTTCTGTCATGGTCCAGACCCGCACTGGCGCAGTTGGATATCGGTCTATGCCGCTTCACTATCAATGTCAATCTCTACTATTGACCAAGGCTGCAATACATAACCGTTGAGCTGATAGTCGCCCAATATTGTGGACGCATCGTGAACATCACCATGATCTTTGATTGAGTTGATTATATTGGCTTTGTCAAAATCAAAATCCGGCGTTATGGTCCACTTGACTACTTTCTTGTTTGCCGACAACAGGGATTCAATATAGTCATTGTTATAAATATTGTAATAATGATAGGCAACTGGTTCACCTTGCTCATTGAAATCCATCCCATTTGGCTGGGGTGCTATATCTTTAATTTGGAATGATCTGTTCCCAGCAAGCAACCTGACGATCACATGCTTTTTTGCGACTCTAATCAGCTCTGACAGCGGTTTATTTATCGATGGGAGATGCAGCAGTACGTTGTTACACATCACTATGTCATATGAGCGATCCGGAAGTTTTATGTCGTAAATATCAGAAAGCATAAAATCACTCTTGTGATCATTTTCAAAAGCTTTTTTTGCCTGATCTATAAAGTTTGAGGTTGCATCCACTCCCAGATATGAAAAGTTATTACCAATTTCTCTTCGTAAGCTTTTCAGATAATGCCCGGCGCCACATCCGACATCCAATATACTTTCATCGTTGGCAATATATTTTTTGAGTACGCGTGCAATTTTCTTGCTGCTTTCCATCTCTGGGAGCTCACCAACGGCACGTTTATAAAGCACATCACCATATCCCTCATCTCTATCCCATACTTTCCATTTATTATCCATTTGTTGTTTCCTCTCCAAATTTTGTCAATTAAAATCCCAGCAATTCTTTCAACATCTTTCAATCTTGTTCAAGGCGAGAATACACGGACATAAATATCATTTCAGGCGTAGAAAGTTATTCATTATGGCGAGCCCCACCTTCCCGCTTTTCTCCGGGTGAAACTGGCAGCCGAAAATATTGTCCCGGCCGATAGCAGCAGCCACCCGTATGCCTCCATAGAGGCAGTCGGCGATACGATGATCGGGGTTAGTTGGTGCAGCCATGTAGGAATGAACAAAATAGACCGCTTCGCCCAGCTTGATCCCATGCAGGATTGTACCTTCCCAGCTTTCGCGTCCCGGAGGCAATACCAAGGCATTCCAACCGATATGCGGAATCTTTTGCGCGTGTCCATCTGTGGTCATCGCAGGAACAGGCACCACCCGTCCCGGAATCAGGCCCAAGCCCGAAGTCAGATCAAATTCCTCACTTTCATCCAGCAACATTTGCATGCCGAGACATATTCCAAGCAGGGGCGTACCTATGGCCGCCACTTCTCGCACAACTTCATCAAGGCCTTGGCGGCGCAACTCGGCCATACCATCACCAAATGCGCCCACGCCAGGCAAAACCACTCGTGGTGAGGTGCGTATGACATCCGGATCTGCGGTCATCTTCACCTCTGCGCCGCAATGCTCCAATGCGCGGGTGACACTGAGCAGATTGCCCATCCCGTAGTCGATCACGGTAACACCGGGTTTCATGATGGATGCCTCACCGGGATATGTGCCGCAATTGCGGCTTCACGAATTTGACTCATGCTGATACGGTTGTAATGCAGAACATCCGCCATCGCTACCGCATCAGCCTCCCCTATTTTGATAACCTCCACCAAATGCTCCGTCGTACCCATGCCACCGCTGGCAATGACCGGTATCGGCACTGCGGTTGCAACGGCACGCACCAGTGCGACGTCGAATCCTTTGCGGGCACCCTCCCGATCCACTGATGTCAGCAATATTTCCCCTGCGCCCAACTCGCACCCCTTTATAGCCCATTCAACAACGTCCACACCGGTGCGCTCACGGCCATTATCGGTATAAGCCTCCCATTTATTTTCTCCCACTTGTTTGGCTTCGATCGAAAGCACCATGCACTGTGAACCAAACCGCCTGGAAATCCCGGTGATCAATTCCGGCCTGGCAATGGCTGCGGTGTTAACCGCTATCTTGTCAGCACCCGCGCGCAACAATTGCTTGGCATCGTCCACCGAGCGTACGCCGCCGCCTACAGTCATCGGGATAAAAATATCCTGGGCAGCGCGCTTGACTATCTCGGTCAGGTTATTGCGCCCGTAAAGACTGGCGACAATATCCATGTAAACCAGTTCATCGGCTCCCGCTTCGTAATAGCGCCGCGCATATTCTTGCGGATCGCCGACAACGCGCAATCCTTCCAAGTGGATACCCTTAATCAAGTTGGGCCCTTTGATATCGAGCCGTGCAATCAAACGTATATTCAAAGGTACCCCTTAGCGTCCTGTGCCCATAAGCAGCTCACTGTTTACGCTGCTTCAAAAACCGTATGACGCAGTTTCCATATGCCATTTTCCTGTTTCCACAAATGCGGGGAACGGAATTGATCAGCCAATGCCGTAAAATATTCCCGATCCATAATCGGCTGTTCAAACATGCGCGAGGCTTCCGAGAAGTCCTTGGGATTGATGCTGAGGTATTGGAAAATTTCCTCGGCAAACCGCTCTGGAAATTCACCGTCAAAACGTTTGACCAGTGCCACGCCCTCTTCTCGCGTGATGTCGCGCGAGCGAATTTCCTGTGAAGCATCGTAGGTTGCACGACCTATACCGAATTTTATGAATGTGGTGTAGTAGTGAAAATCGTCAATGCGGTCATCAATGCTGTTATATTTACTGTAAGTGCCCGGTGTGCGCTCCGGGGAGGCTTGAAAGCCCCCATGCTCCACAGCATAGTAGTAACAACTTTGCGGATGCCATTTCAAATAGTAGCCAAGGTAATGCACTTCAATCTTTTGCTTCTCAAGCTCTTCTGGATTGGCTGGCAGGTAGGGATCCATATCGCATTCAACCAAACCGTAATTCTCTTTCAGTTCCGCCACTGAAGTGCCACCGAGGAAAATTTTGGATTTGTCCTGTGCGGAAAAATATGACCAGTCGCGTTTTGCACTCTGCGTATCCAGAATCGGATTCCCATATTCCGCCTCATTCTCGCCGTAAAAAACCAAGGGGATTTTATGCAAGATCGCCATCTTCGGCGCCAAGGATTTTTGGCCGAACATGAATGCCTGAAATGGGTGAAACAAATTCTCAACGGCCAAACGCGTAAGGAGTCGGTGGATTCTGCCGTTGGGTGTGCACAAGTAATTGTCGAAGCCGGCATGTATCCAGGATTGTTGATTCTTCCATCCCCAATCGGTATAAATATGCGGCGCCCAAGTTACCGTTAATGGATGCATACCGTATTTGTACTTGAGTATGTGTGCCGCAAAAAAGCTGTCCTTGCCGCCGGATCCCGGCACCAGACAATCGTAGGAGCCATCTTTACTTCGGTGGCGGTCACACAACTCCAGCAACTGTTTCTCGCGCGCGGCCCAGTCTATTGTATTGTCGTGCTTCTGCTCGGCCAGACGACATGCATCGCAAACCCCCTCATCGTCCAGGTGGATGGTTTTTTTGACACTCTGTCTAGTATGCGCATATTCCACTGCCGAGTTCGGGCGCTGGTTTGAAATGACACATTTCTTGCAGAATTTCACTTCATTGGGCAACCCGTACTTAGCATCCAAATGGCCATTTTTTTCGTCGAAGCGTGCCAGATCAACTGCTTCCGGTTTTTTTATGGATTGCATTTTTTCCCCATGTTTATATGTATATTCAAAATTTTAAAATCCAGTTCGGTATCGATATCCAAAGAACGCTCCTCTGGCATAACAAAACCCAAGGTTTCCTCAGTCACAAACGTTTTGTGTTCGCGTAACCAGTCGCGATGCGCCACATACACCGCGCCGTTCAAAATGTAGGATTGAGGCAGGTCCTGACGCCGGGCAAAATTTTGTTTAGTCTGGATAAGCGGTTGCATCTCACCTCCAGCAGCCAATGTGTACATCCAGTAGGGACTTTGTTTCGCTTGCGTAACCGATACACAGGCATTGGCTCCACCCCTTATACAGAGCTCAATGCAGCCATCTATGTCTGCTACATTTCGCAGTGGCGATGTGGTTTGAAGTAGTACCACCACCTCGTAATTCGGCAATTTTTCCATGGCATGCAGTACAGGATCGATACCCGGCGTTTCATCCTGCGCCAATGCGGGCGGGCGCACAAAAGGCACCTCGCAACCGAATGTTTGGGCGACCCGGATGATTTCAGCATCATCCGAGGAAAGAATCAGGCGGTCGATATACTTGGATTTTTTTGCCTCTTCAATCGTCAACGCGATCAGCGGCTTGCCGGCAACTTCGCGTATGTTCTTGCGTAGCACACCTTTCGACCCACCCCGCGCGGGAATAATCGCCAGCACGGTTTGGCCGTCAATCATGTAAATTCCTGCATAAATTCGCCGTTGGCGCGGTCGTAGTCAGCCAGTTGTCCTATATCGAGCCAGTATTCCCGGATAGGGAAAACCGCCGTTTCCATTTTCAGTTCAATTAATCCTTCAAACAATGTGGTCATATCGAAGTAGGTGTTAGAAATAATTAAATCCAGCGCTTCAGGTCCCAGCACGTAAATACCCGCATTAATAAAAAATCTCTGGATCGGCTTCTCGTCGATACTTGTTATACGGTGGGAATCAATTTTGACTACGCCATAAGGAACCTGAAAATCATATTCCCTCACGCACATGGTCGCCTGGGCATGGTGCCCCATATGAAAGTCGAGCAATTGTTTGAAATTCACTTTGGTGAGCAAATCACCATTCATAACGAAAATCGCCTCTGTTGGTTTTTCCGGGAGCAGGCTTAACGCACCCGCCGTCCCCAAGCGCTGATCTTCATGAAGATAACTAATATCAACTCCCCAGCGGGAGCCATCACCAAAGTAAGATTTGACGACGTCCGCCATATAATTAACTGAGATGTAAAACCGATGGAAACCGTATTCGATGAAATTTTCCAGAATGGTTTCAAGAAGCGGCTTATTACCAACTTTGAGCATCGGCTTGGGGCACTCATCAGTCAAGGGACTCAAGCGACTACCCATCCCTCCCGCCATCAAAACCACCCAATTTTCTCTGGTACGCGACTGTATCAATTCGTCAAGGGTTTCCAGCCCGATCAAACGGTGATTCACGTCCACCAGCGGTATGTGATGCAGCCCTTTTCGCTTCATCAACGCAAGAATACTTTCCCTACCTTCGTCTATCATCGCAACCGTCGGGGTTGGATTCATAATTGCTTGTATAGGATCGTCCAGCGATATGCCTTTCAAAATGCCGCGACGAATATCACCATCCGTAACCGTGCCAACCAAATGATTGTCACCATCCACGACGAGAACTATTTGTTTCGAACTTTTGTCCAGCACCCGAATAGCATCTCGAATGCATGTCGCGGGCAACACCAAGGTTTCTTTCCAATCGCTCATTTTTACTTTAATCCTTCTTTCGCTGGAATACCCGCCACTGTCGCATCATCCGGCACATCACGAATCACCACGGCACCGGCGGCAACGAGGCAGTTGCGTCCAATTTGTATTCCCTGAATCACTGTTGCTCCCGTTCCAATATGGGCATTTTCTCCGACCCGTACCCCTCCGGAGAGGGTTACTCCCGGAGATATGTGTGCGTGCTCCCCAATATGGCAATCGTGATCCACAATGGATCCCGTGTTGATTATCGCGTTTGCGCCGACATAGCATCCAGCCTGTACGATAGCACCCGCCATGATTTGCGCCCCTTCAGACAAAGCAACATCGATCGCTACAATTGCTGATGGGTGGACTACGCTGGCAAACCGGTAGCCCATTCTTTTATAGCGCTCGAATATTTGCCTGCGCAGCGGATTGACGCGCACGGATCCGACCCCATTGACCAGATGAATCTTTTCAACCGTGTATATCATTACTACTTCATCTCCACCCAGTACCGGCACACCAAGCCGCAATTGGCCCTTTTTCCCGTGGTCTGCATCGGCAATTCCCAATATCTTGACGGACTGTAGCCGCAAGGCATCAATCAACACTTTTGCGTGCCCTCCTGCACCCAGAATGATCAATGGATAATTCAAGATTGAACCTTGTCGTCCTGTTGGTAATCCTTTCCAGCAGTTTTCCCAATCCATTCCCAATAGCGGATTGGGCTGATTCCATCGCCTGGTCGCCTAACCGCAAGATTGTCCTGCGTGAATGATTCACCCTTGCGAGTATCACGGGAAGCCACCAAGCTTTTCCGAGCTATCGACCTGTTGCCCAGTTCTGATTCAGTCGGCCGCTTTACCGAAGACCCCAGTGCCAATTCCACTTCTCGAATGGAGCGCACCATTTGCTTCAATTCATCAGACTCAAGCGAAGCCTTGTGATCGGGACCGGTAAGGTTTCGATCCAGCGTGAAATGCTTTTCAATTATTACGGCGCCCAAAGCCACAGCGGCAACCGGGATTGCGATACCCTGAGTATGATCGGAGTAGCCCACAGGCAAATCGAATGCTTGCTGTAGCGTAGCCATGGCACGCAGGTTGATGTCGGTGAAAGGTGCGGGATATTCTGTCGTACAGTGCAGTAGTGTCACCTTTTCCTGCAGCGCCTTGCGGCCCATTGCGGATCCATATGCCTTTTCGAATACCGCAAGGGATGGGGACTCGCCCCTTGTGCTATAGCCAAAGGCCAGAACACTTAATGCCATTTCGATATCCCCCAATGTACTCATGCCGGTGGAGAGAATCACGGGCTTACCGGTTCGCGCCGCTTCAAGCAAAAGCGGTGCATTAGTGATATCGCCAGAAGAGATCTTGATCCTGGAAAGGTCGAATTTCCTTACCAGCATTTCCAGGCTTTCAAAATCAAAGGGCGTTGAAAGAAACTCAATGCCCTTTGATTTGCAATGCAAAACCAACGCAGCATGTGCCTCTTCATCTAGCTCCAACTTTCTGATCATTTCGTGCTGTGATTCAGTAGCATCCGTATTTTTTATTTGGTATACAGCTTTTGGCGCAGCACGACTAACAAGTTTGTCGGCCTTGAAAGTCTGAAATTTGACGGCATCTGCACCAGCACCAGCAGCAACATCAACGAGCCGAATGGCCTGGTCCAACGAACCATTGTGGTTTACGCCTGCCTCGGCAATTATGTAAACACGATTATTCATGATCAACCGCCAGATCGAAGAAATGTTTTTTTAATAACTCGGATGGATGAACAATTTTCTTCATATGATCCTTGATGCGGACAGAGCTATTGCCATCGCCGTAAGGGTTGACCGTACCGGAACAATTAGAAACCAAGGCATGTGAAATGGCTTCTGCTATTGCGACTGCTTCCTGTCTGCAATTGATCACGGATGTAGCCTGTAGCCTGCCCTTTTGCCGATCACCGATGTTGACAGTAGGCCTTCCAAGGGACGGGGCTTCATACAGGCCGCTGGAAGAATTCCCCACCACCGCATCAACTTGAGACATGGCGCTTAAATAACGAGCCTGACCCAAGGAAGTGTAAGCCTTGGCGTTAGCGTGACTTGCCACATACTGGTCCATCAGTCGAATAATAGCGCGGCCATCGGTATCGGAATTAGGCTTGGTAAAAATAATCCCGACATTTTGGCCAAGACTATCAAGTGCCGTTAACAACTCCTGAAACTGCGATTCTGCGGGTTGTGATTCCAAAGTGACCGGGTGAAAAGTGACCAACAGATTTTTTTCCCTGAATTTGAAATCCAGCGCTTCTTCCAATTCACAGCGGCCGAGAAATTTCATCCGTTTAATATAATCCAGGCCGGGGCTGCCAACGTTGAAAATGTAAGCCGGGTTTTCTCCCAATTGCCGAACTCTGTGCGCGGATAATTCATTGGTCACAAAATGCAGGTGCGCCATTTTAGTGATGCTGTGCCGGATCGCCTCATCAAAAGCCCCTTCAGTGACATCGCCACCGGCAATATGCGCGATGGGCACTCGCGCCACCATCGCTGCTTGCGCGGCCGCAAATATTTCGTAGCGATCACCAAGTAACACCAGAATATCCGGACTCAATCGTTCCAATGCGTCGGCAAAGCCGATCACTCCCAAGCCCATGGATTTGGCAATTCCCACGGGAGTATCGCTGGATAGCAGCATTTCTACCTTGGCAGCTATGGCAAAACCGTCAGCCTCAATAACTTTGTAAGTCAGTCCAAATTCCGGTGACAAGTGCATGCCGGTCGCACAAATCTGGAGTTGCAAGTCCGGGTCAGCCTGAATTTCCTTCATCAGCCAATACAGCAAGCCATATTCGGCCCGACTACCGGTGACGACACAAATCTTACGCTTGGGCATGCGGTTCTCCCAATTTCGCGCTGCTGGGTATATTAATCAGACGCTGCTCGATATCTTCCGAAACGCTCAAACTATCCATCTTCGGACAGGCTCTATAAATCTCAAGCTCGTGCATGAGCATCCATGCGGGTCGCGTCATGATTCCCAAGCTGTTGGTTGCATCCAGCAACGAATCACGCTGATTCGCAAAATCCTTGTTCAGTAGCAGTGCATTCAGCCAATAATTGCTCTTGGCAAAACTGGGTTCGGTAAAAAAACGGATGCCGTTTATCCCGGTAAAAGCCTGCCGGTAATTTTCCGCCAACTTGCGTTTGTTATTTATGAATTCCGGCAGTTGCTCCAGTTGTGCGCATCCAAGGGCAGCATTGATGTTCGGCAGACGATAGTTAAAGCCAATCTGGTCATGAATGAACGACCATTTGTGTGGCACCCTGGCAGTAGTCGTCAGGTGCTTGGCCATCCTTCCCAACTGTTCGTCGTTAGTCAGGATGGCACCGCCACCACCTGTAGTGATGACCTTGTTGCCGTTGAAACTCAATGCCGAAACTTTGCCCCAATTTCCCGTGTGCCTGCCTTTGTAGTATGAGCCCAACGATTCGGCGGCATCTTCGACCAACTCAAGCTGATAACGACGGCAAACCTCCACCAGAGGATCAAGGTCAACCGGGTGGCCGAAGGTGTGCATCGGCAGGACTGCCTTGATGCGTCGTCCGGTTCTTTTATTGAAACAGCCCGTTGGCCGAACTTCGGTGATCTCCTCCAGGTATAGGTCCAGCTTTTGCGGGTCAAGCCCTAAAGTGGCCTCATCGCTATCCACAAAATGGGGAATCGCCCCGCAGTAGCTGACGGCATTTGCCGTGGCGATAAAGGTCAGGGTCGGGATCAATACTTCGTCACCCTGTTCTACACCGACTAGTTTGAGGCATACATGCAGAGCTGCCGTCCCATTTACCACTGCAATAGCACGCTTAACTCCGGTATAGCCGGCCAATTCTTGCTCGAAGCGATCAACAAACTTGCCGACCGAGGACACCCATCCGGTGTCGAGGCATTCCTTCACATATTTCCACTCGTTCCCCCCAAAGCTGGGTTCGTGCAAGGAAACAGGTCCACCTCCTGCGGGTAGCACAGTATTTAATGCTTTGATAATTGCGGCTTGGTTAAAGCTGGGCATTATGTTCAGTGCCGGTGAGTAATTTCATACATTGTAAATATCCGCCTTATAACTTTTGAGGTTATCGGGGTTGGCAAACCAGGCAACCGTTTCTGCCAGCCCGCGCTTGAATCCCTCCCTACCCCCATATAAGGGTTCCCAACCTGTCAAATTCTTGGCCTTGCTGTTATCCGCCCAGAGGCGATCAACTTCACTTTTTTCCGGGCGCAGGCGTACTTGGTCCGTTTCGATTTCAATTTCTACGCCCATTACTTCGGCAATCAGCTGCACGGTGTCGGCCATGGAAATTTCAAAATTACTGCCGATGTTGATCACCTCTCCCACTGATTTGTCAGATTCCGCAATGGCAATAAAGCCGCGTACCGTATCCATGACAAAATTGAAATCGCGGGTAGGGTGCAACGCACCCAGCTTGATTTTGCGCTTTCCATTGGCGATCTGGGTAATCACCGTAGGAATGATCGCCCGCGCAGACTGCCGTGGTCCATAAGTATTGAAAGGACGAATGGTGGAAACTGGCGTATCAAATGCATTGTAGAACGACATGGCAATCTGGTCAGCACCGATCTTGGTCGCCGAGTAAGGTGATTGACCTTGTAGCGGATGCTCCTCGGTAATGGGTACGAACTTGGCAGTTCCGTAAACTTCACTGGTCGAGGTATGCACTACCTTTTTCACCCCAAGTTCGCGCGCAGCCTGCACTACATTTAGCGTCCCCTTAACATTGGTATCCACATATGTGTCGGGTGAGTGGTATGAGTAAGGAATGGCAATCAAGGCCGCCAGATGCAATACGGTGTCGCATCCCTGCATTGCTGTTCTGACGCCGTGTGGATCGCGAATGTCCCCGGCGAATACTTCGAACTGACCCGCCACATCCGGCACACAACTATCCAGCCAACCCCATGAATTAAATGAGTTGTAGAGAACAAATGCACGCACCTCATGACCTTGGCGGACGAGTGCTTCCGTCAGGTGGGAGCCAATGAAGCCATCAGCGCCCGTAACAAGAATTTTTTTCATATGATTACCATCCACACAATAATTAGCTCGATTTTGCCAGCAGGTATTGAATCATAACCTCCGGATTTCCGATATTTTCATCCAGAAATGCCTTGCGACTCTTCTGAACCGCCGTGCTATGCCACCATTCCTCGGGGTTGTCTTTAATTCGATTAATAAAGTCTGCCGCTTTTTCCGGATTGGTCTGGCATATGCCAGTTTCGATCAAAGCATCGAAAACGCCCATATACTTTTCCGTGAACAGGTTTGTATCCTTATTCCAAATGAAGACGGTGGGAATATCTGCAATAATAGATTCGAGATAAGCAGTACTTAAATAATTTACAACCACTAGGCGCGACTGTTGCATCAACAAACGTCCTGAAGTAGTGACATCGTCATAAGCCTTCACTTTTTTCAGATATGCCGCCAATGCAAAAGATTGATCCCAAGTCAACCAATCGCGAATTTTCCATGATGGGTAGGAGCGCACATACAGTTTGCTTAGGGTTTCTTCACCAAGCCCGGCTAGAAAGCGCTGGTTCATATCAAAATACGATAGTGCACGGTAGGCGCCTGAATCTCCATAAGCTGCGTTTATTTCTGGTACATGCGTTATGGGCAATCCTAAAACAAACAAAATTTCATGCTCTTTGTCGCAACTTTTACCTTTTTCTACCCATTGGAACAAAGAGGCACCACGAACAAGATTGGGCATCGACGGATCCTCCCAACCCAGGGTAACAAACTCATCTACCAGGGGCACAAGATATTTCAGATTGCTCCCCACAAAGAAGTAGGAGAGGTAATTGTGCTCGTTGTAAATGTGCTTCACACCCCGTTGCCGCAATATCGCCAAAGCCAGGGACGGAAGCGTATGGCCGATCCAGGCTTCGCATACAACCCAGCGTAAACTTTTGTAATTGTCAAAGTACAAATTGACGCGCGCGTAAATCTGCTGAAAATCTTCGACGAATATCTTGGGCATGCCATGCAGCAGACAGGCAAAGACGAACTTGTCAAAATGATCAAAATTCGGTTCTGCGCATACAAGCCTCTTCCTCACCTCCCACTGTGGTGTGGTAGTCGAGGGAGGCAACTCGGGCAATGGCACGTTTTGAATGCGCCCCCGGCTCTCGCACATCAGTCGACTCATATGTTCTGCGGAAAAATATGCGTCCATAATTCCCACTCGGGGACTGCGAGCCCACATGGTCCGTCGAAGCCAACTTGCACCTCGACGCAGCGTATGCAACAACCGGCGTACAACTCGCCGCAGAGTAAAACGCCGCCACCAACCTTTAGATTTTGGTTCAGGGCTGGGTGACGGCGCGTTGCCATGCCAAGGCACAAACTGCCCAGGGTAAAAAAGCCCGCAATAAACGCTGAATAGTTGTTCTTGTCCAAAATTTGTATTTTGAAATATTCGCCTGTGGTCATCAAAGTCCACAGGAATAAAATATGAATCTTCGTCAAGAACACGACAGTCGTGAAGTACTGGATTAAAGTTGGCTTCACATGATTGAAACAGGTCATAACAAAGGCTCACGTGACGCAAAATTGCCAGTGACAATGCTTTTCGCCAAAAGTACTCCCCGTAGCTTGTGCCATACAACTCATCGAGTCTCCGCACCAGAATTGAAATGTATTGGCTATGCTTTCGATCAACAAATTCGTGGTCACGCTGGAATTCCTCACGTGTCATTCGTGGTGCCCGCGCTACCTGAATGTCCTCATATTCAGAGAGACGCCCTTCCCGCTCCAATACATGGGCAATGTAAGGGTCGGCCGCAAAAAGTCTCTTGGCATCTGGTATCCACGCACTTTTAAGTGTGGTTATCACAAAATTTGATTTCTTCATTGCTTTTCTAGAATTCAGGCTGGATGAATCGTCTTCTGGCTTGCGAGCAACTCCGCCGGCATACCTTCTGCCGCCACTCTGCCATTCTCCAATCGATACAGCCTGTCGCAGTGCGCAACAGTGGAAAGGCGGTGGGCGATGATGAGAATAGTTAGATCCTCGTTAAGTCCTTCGATGGCTTGCATGACGGCTTGTTCAGTTTCGTTATCCAGCGCACTGGTGGCTTCGTCAAAGATAATGACATCGGCCTGCTTGTAGAGGG
>Ga0210044_10003392_pt1 | contig 22779 bp, 26 predicted proteins | sample CryGey13umfilter_2_FD_183959 | JGI IMG/M metagenome (GOLD analysis project Ga0210044, IMG submission 183959) | Groundwater microbial communities from aquifer in Utah, USA - Crystal Geyser 4/9/14 3 um filter (SPAdes) (version 2) | ecosystem: Environmental > Aquatic > Deep subsurface >... | reverse complement strand
CGGCCTCAGATGTCCGTTTGACGAGTTTAACTGTCCCGCCCCGACGCCGACCCCGACTGCGACGCCGACGCCGACTGCGACGCCGACCCCGACTCCCGGTCCCTGGATCAAACTCAAAAACACCTCTTTTATCTCGCCTCACTCGCTAATCGACCGCATTCCTCCCTCACCCGTAGCCTATGACAGCGATGATGATGATCTTAATCCTTACTTTATTATTGGAGGAACCGCTGCCGGACTGGTCGCAGCTCCCTCTGTTAACCTAACCTTACTTAATCCATCAGCAAAACCTAACTCAGGAAACATCTGGGCTTTATATACTCCAAGCTCCCCTATGACTCCTGCTTCTTTCCTAAGTTATACAGAAGCCAGAAAAGAATATAAAACCATTACCAATCTGTCTAATATTGATGCTGACGGAGGAATCTATGTTTATCAAGGCGATTTAACTATTAATAATCAAGCTAATTTCAATAATAAAAAGGTCGTCCTCATTGTCACTGGAACAGCCACTTTAGATATGCCCAACTTTCAACCGGCTCATGCTGCTTTAGCAATCTTAGCCAATACAATTAACTTTACTTCTTCGGTTAAGTACGCTGAAGGAGTTTTTATCGCTCAAACAGTTAACACCGGCTCAAACACCACTCAGGGCTTAAAAATCAAAGGCAACCTGGTCGCTTTTTCAACTTTTGTTAATGGAAGAGAGTGGTCTGATAATTCGAAACCATCAGTCTTTATCGTCTTTGATCAACAGCAATATATAGACCTATTACCATATCTGAGTACGGCAAGTTATGAGTGGAAACAGACGCAATAAGAAAAGCACCAAGCATCAAATCACAAATTACAAATAAATCTCAAATACTAAATTCAAAATTACAAACAAAAATATGAAAAATTATGATTTAGAAGATCGAACTAAAAGTTTCTCTATAAAAATTATTCATCTGTGTAAAAAATTACCATTTAATACTGTTAATCATCGATTAATTGATCAATTAATACGATCTTCGACTAGTATTGGTGCTAATTATAGAGAAGCTAATGAGACTGATACAAAAAAAGACTTTAAAAATAAAATAACAATCGCTAAAAAAGAAGTTAAAGAAACTATTTATTGGTTAGAATTAATCTTGGAAGCAAATTCTGGTATAAAAGATGAAATGTTTTCATTATTAGATGAGAGTAAACAGTTAATTAAAATTCTTGCTAGTATTTACGATAAAATAAATGTTTAGAATTTGTAATTTGAGATTTATAATTTATTTGGATCTTGGAATTTAGGATTTGGAATTTTTATTATGAAACGCGGACAAATATTGCTAATCACCGTTATGCTCTTGGCGACCTTGATGACTGTCGTCCTGTCTGTCTCTTTTCAGTCCATTACCGAAACCCAGGTCAGCAAACTTGAGGAAGAAAATCAAAAAGCTTTGGCAGCGGCTGAGGCGGCTTTGGAGGCGGCTCTCAAACAAGGAGCAGGAACGGTCATTATTGGCGAAGGCGCTCTTTCTTCTTTAACCGACTTCACTGGAAGTGCCTCAGTCGAGACAGCCACCAGTAATCAATTCACTACCTCTTCGATTATTAAAGACGGCTCCTATACTTTTTATTTAGAAAACTATGATCCGGTGACAAAAACTTTCTCCGGAGAATCTTTAGGTACTGAAGATATTACGGTTTGTTTTCAATCAGGAACCACCATTCCGGCCTTAGAAATCACTTTAGTTAAAGACAGCGGAGTGAAAAAATATGTCGTTGATCCGGACTCGCGGATCAGTAACGCCGAAGCTGGTACTCCTCCTTCTGTCAACTGTCCTTCTGGTTACGTTTATTCTATTGATCTTCATCTGGCCGATATTGGGACTGATACCAAACTCATTGAGGCTCGTGTTTTATACGCCTCGACTAAGGTTTTTATTACTCGGACAACCGACCTGCCTCTTCAAGGCAAAACTATTACCTCCCAAGCGCAATCAGCTACCGGCGTCTCGAAAAAAATCACCCTTTTCCAAAGCTACCCACAAATTCCATCAGAATTTTTTTCCACTAGTTTTTAAGAAAAATCACAAATTCTAAGCATCAAATTACAAAACCACTTAGAATTTTGGATTTAGATATTGGAATTTATTTAGGATTTGTAATTTAGGATTTAGAATTTACTAAAAGATCCGCTTCCCAGTTCTCCTCCCTGGGAATCAAATGGTAGCTTATTGGCAGTCCTATTTCCTGCTCCAGCATCCTGATTTTCAAAATATACTCCTTAATCTTTCCCTGTTTTACCTTAAAAAGCCCATTCACTTGATTAACCATCAGCCGCGAATCGGAATAGAATTGTATTTGTTTGATACTTTGAAAATTTGAAATTTGGAATTTATTTGGGATTTGTAATTTAGGATTTAGGATTTCTAACGCCTTGATAAGCGCTTGGTATTCCGCTTCATTATTCGTCGCCACGCCAATATCTTCACGCTGTTGAAAAATCTTTTTATTATTAATATACATTACTATACCAATTGACGAAGGCCCAGGATTGCCTTTTGATCCGCCATCGGTAAAGACCTTTAAAACCATAGGATTTAGAATTTTATTTCACTCCCGCCTTTATCTCCAGCACATCCTGATTTTGGACAAGGTACTCTTTTCCATGAAGTCCAATCTTCCCCATCTCGTGAGCCTTATGCCAAGAGCCTACCTCAATCAGATTTTTTGCGTTGATTGCCTCAGCTTTAATAAAGTTTTTTACAAAGTCAGTGTGAATCTTCCCGGCTGCCTCAACTGCCATTCCTCCCCGCCTTAAGGTCCAGGCTCTTGCCTCGGCTCTTTTGGCAATCGTGTAAAAAGTGATAATATCCAAAGCCTGATAACTCTCCTTGATAATCTTTTCTTTTAAAGTTTTTTCCAGTCCCATATCTTTTAAAAACTTCTGCTGGTCAACCCATGCTAGTTCATTCAGCTCTGCCTCAAGTTGGGCGCAGACCGATAATATTAGCTGTCTGTTAATCTCCTTCGCTGGTTGGTTAATTTCCTCTTCACCAATATTGGCGATTAAAAACTGTTTTTTAGTTGTCAGAAGATTTAATGTTTTGATAAACTCTCTCTCTTCATTGGTTAAAAAAATTTGTGAAGCTTGTTTACCTTGGTTTAACCAATCCCTGACTTTATTAATTAATTGTTGTTGTTCTGTGCTAATTTTTTCCGTTTTTGATTTTTTTTCTAAAGACTGAAGGTCAGCCAATAATAGTTCTTCGTTGACCACTGCTAGGTCCTCTTCTGGGTCGATTTTGGCATGAACATGAGCCACTTTTTCATCTTTAAAAAATCTCACTAAATGCAAAATCAGATCAACCTCGCGAATGTGGTGGAGAAACTGGTTGCCCAAGCCTTCGCCTTGACTAGCGCCTTTAATCAGTCCGGCAATGTCAACAAAGGTGATCGTGGTTGGAGTGACTTTGTCAATTTTTTCAATTTTAGCCAACTGAAAAAGAGTTTCGTCAGGCACATTAACCACGCCAATATTTTTATCAATGGTGGTAAAAGGGTGGGCGGCCACCATTGCCTTTGGTTTATCGATTAAGGCGTTGAATAAGGTTGACTTGCCCGCGTTAGGCAGGCCAACAATACCGACTTTTAACATAATAATAAAAATCCAAATAACAAAATCCAAATTTCAAATCAAGCTCAAAGTTCAAAATCTAAAACTATTTTAACAGTATTGAGGAAAATATTAAAGTTAACTCGTGGGTTTCTTTCCACAATTTTCTACATTCTTCTTTTTGATCAGGATTAGCAACAGCGATCATTCTTAACCAATGAAGTGTTTCCTTAGCTTCTTTTTTAGAATCAGCTCCGTCCGCTTCCATATAATTAGCCCCGATCGAAGTTGATGATCTTATTAACTGATTAATTAAAGATCTATTATTTGTATTCTCTCTAATTGTTTTTGCAAATTTTATAATTACTTCTCCAAATAATGCCGTCCTTTCTTCTAAGTTAAACGGTTTTTTATCATTTGGACTTTGGATTTGATTTGACATTTGAACTTTGAATTTTGAACTTATAATTTTATCTGGTACCGATTTTCACTGTTTTTTTCAATTACCCCTTTTATTTCCATTAAAGATAAGAGATTAAGAATCTGGCTTACTGGTTTTTTTAAAATTAAAACCATCTCGTCAGCCATGAGCGCTTTGTCTTCAAGACAGTCAAAAACCAATCTTTCCTCATCGATCAGATTTGCTCTTATATTTTCTTTCTTTTTCGGACTAATTTTTATATTAAACTCCTCAAAAATATCCTCAATTGATGTCACTAGCTTGGCTCCTTGTTTGAGAAGTAGATTGGGAGCAGTAGACATTTCTGAGTTGATTGGCCCAGGCGCGGCAAAGACTTCGCGGCCCTGGTCAGCGGCATGACGAGCCGTAATCAACGCTCCTGAGTCTCTAGCGCCCTCGATAACTAATACCCCTTTTGATAGACCAGAAATAATTCGATTACGAGAGATAAAAAGACCGGGCAAAACCGTGTGCCCTGGAGGAAATTCGCTCAGGACTACTCCTCCTGTTTTAATAATTTTTTCATAAAGATCACAGTTGACAGAAGGATAAATAATATCAACTCCGCAACCCAAAACGGCAACCGTTTTTCCACCAATCTTTAAACAGGCTCGATGAGCAATGGTATCAATCCCCATTGCCAGACCAGAGACGATCACAAAACCTGCCTCAGTCAGCTCTGAAGAAAATTTATCAGCAATCTGTTCACCATAAGGTGTTGGCTTCCGAGTCCCAACAACGGCAAAAAAAAGCGCAGTGGCTCCAACGGAGTCAAAAAAATTCTGATATCGAGCTTTAATATATAGGCAGATCGGCGGATCAGAAATATTTTTTAACGATTCCGGGTAGTCTTTATCAGCCATCGACAAAACAAAGATCTCTTTTCTTTTTAATTCTTCTAATTTGTTTACCGGATCAAATCTGGCTCGAAAGTCAATAAATTTTTTAGCAATATTTACTCCTATTACTTCACTAATATCTCTTTCTTTTGCTTGATAAGCTTTCTTAACGTCCCTAAAATAATTGATCAAAGCCTTCAGTCTTACTGGCCCAATGCCTAAAAAATGAGAAAAAGAAAGATAATAAAGCAAGTTGTTATTCATAAAACTAAATGACAAAATCCAATGGACAAAGTTCAAGTCAAGCTCAAAATCTAAATATTTAAAATTTGAAACTTTGAAATTGATTTGACATTTGAAATTTGAGCTTTGAAATTCAAGTTAAAAAAATTTTTTTAACTTGTCAACGGACTATAGTCTACAAAACGAGTGTTTTAGAGCCTTATTGGGCGAAGATTTTCTCAAGTGCTATTATTCCTTTAAAGAACATTTCCTCATCATAGTTTTCATTGGGAGAGTGGATATTAGCGTCTTCAAGAACAAAGCCTGTCATCACCACTGGTTTTTTAAATAGTTTTCTTAAAGTTGAAGCAGCGCCGACCGAGCCGCCGGTCCGGGTAAAAACAACATCATCAAATACCTGTTTAAAAATATCAGCACTTTTTTTAATATATGAATCGTCAATATCAGTGTAAAAAGGCATTAACTTGGCTAAAGTTCTTAAAGAATATTTTATCCCCGTTGATAGATTTTTTTTAACAAAAGTAAGGACTATTTTTTCTATTTCATTAGGATTCTGTTCCTCAATTAAACGAAAGGAAAACTTTACTGTCGCCGAAGCAGGAATAATTGTCTTTATCCCCTCTTTTGTATAGCCTGATATTATGCCATTAACATCAAAAGAGGGAAAGATCTTAGTTAATAAATCGCGGTTGTTTTTCTTCGCTTTTTCCAAATAAAACAGTTCATTTTTAGTTGGTTTTTTTATTTTTTTGTAAAAACTCGGAATCAAAATTTTTCCTGTTTGATTATTTTTAATCTTGGTTAAAAGTTCGGCGATTATCTGAACCGGATTGTTAACCATATTGCCAAAGATGCCGGAGTGAAGATCTGTTTTGGCAGTTTGTACTGTCAGTTCAAAGCCGATTAATCCTCGCAGTCCGAAAAGAATTTTTCCGCAATTTTTGTCTTTAACCCCAAAGTCCAACAGATAAAAAACATCTATTTTCCCTAGTTCTCTTTTTACCTTGCTGATTAATTCTTCAAAATGAGTACTGCCAGTTTCTTCTTCTCCCTCAAAAATTAAAATAATATTATTTTTTAATTTATTCACTTCGATTAAACGTTTAATTGAAGTGAGAATTTGAATTATGTGTCCTTTATCATCGGCCACTCCTCGACCATAGAATTTATTGTCTTTAATTGTTAGTTCAAATGGAGGAGTATTCCACTGGTCCAGTGGATCTTCGGGCTGGACATCATAATGAGCATAGATGCCAATTGTCTTACAATTTTTACCACGATCGGTGCAAAAGTTGTATGAGGCAATTATTAAAGGTGGAACACTAGCTTTTTTTAAGATTTTTACTTGAAAGCCAATATCAATTAGCTCTTTTTTAATAAACTCAACCGTCTTTAAAATCTCATCAAAGCGTTTGTGGTCAGTGGAAACTGACTGAAAAGATATGAATTTAGAAAATAGTTTTAATATTTTGTAATTTGAATTTTGATGTTGATTTGTCATTTGTTATTTATAATTTGTTATTTATAATTTAAGTACCTATGCAAACTGTTCCTTCTATTTTGGAAAAAGATTGCTCGCAACTATTTTACCAGATTAATCGTCTTTCTCCTTATTTCCAACGCTTTCAAGTCGATATTGCTGACGGCATCTATGTCGACAACAAAACCGCCAGTCTTGATAATTTTATAAAATATTTGAAAGGGTCGGTTAAAACCGACCCCTACTTTACAAACTTTATAACTTTACAAACTTTAAAAACTCTTATCTTTGATTTTCACTTAATGGTAAAAGACTATGAAGCAGAAATTGGGAAATTAAAGAAATTAAAAAATTTTATGAAAATAAAAAATATTTTCATTCATTTTTCAGCAATTGTAAATTGTAAATTGAAAATTGAAAATTATTCTTTATTTCCTATAGGTCTCGTTCTCAATCCCCAAGATCAAGTTACGGATTTAGCCAGTAAATACGACCTAAAACAAATTCCTTTCCTGCAGATTATGTCAGTTGTTCCTGGCGCTCAGGGAACGCCTTTTTTACCAGAAACACTCAATAAAGTTGAACAGTTGCGAAACCTAGGCTATAGGAAAGAAATTTTTCTTGATGGAGCAGTTAACGAAAAAACTCTTTCTTATATTGATTCTTTAAAATTTAAACCAAACTTTATCTGCCCAGGAAGTTATTTAACCAAATGCCCAGATAAAGAATTGAAAAATAGAATTAATTATTTGTTAGAATTTATTTAAAGAATATGAAAATAGTTAACATTAAAGCCATAGAAATTCTTGACTCTCGCGGAAATCCAACCTTACGGACTTTTATCACTTTAGACAATGGTGTTGCTGCTTGTTCATCAGTGCCTTCTGGCGCCTCAACCGGCTCTCATGAAGCAGTCGAACTGCGAGACAACGATATAAAAAGATATGGCGGTCTTGGTGTTTTAAAAGCCGTTAATAATGTCAATTCGTTAATAAAAAATTCTTTAATAAACCAAGAGGCCGACCCAAAAAAAATTGATGAAACAATAATCGCACTTGACGGTACGGAAAACAAATCCCGCCTCGGTGCTAATGCGATTTTATCCGTCTCTCAAGCCTTGATTAAAGCCGCTGCCCTTTCCAAAAAGCTCCCTCTCTGGCAGTTCATTAATGAATATTATTTCAACGGAGAGAAACCTCTGATGCCTAAGATGATGTTTAATGTCGTTAACGGTGGCAAGCATGCTAACTGGAACTTTGACATCCAGGAATTCATTATTATTCCCAGTCGTCAATTAGTTTCTCAATCGATAAAAATGGCTTCGGAAATCTATCATTCAATTAAAAAAACTCTTAAAGAAAAAAAATTATCAACCTTAGTTGGTGATGAAGGCGGTTTTTCACCAGCTTTGAAATCCAATGAAGAAGCCTTTCAATTAATTATTGATTCAGCTAAACAGGTTGGTTATGAGAACGGAAAAGACTTTAAACTTGGGATTGATGGAGCGGCTTCGGAGTTCTTCCAAGCGGGAAAATATATTCTGAAAAAAGATAGTCAAGAAATTACTGGCGATGAACTGATTAAATATTATTTGCAAATTGAAAATAAATACGGAGTTTATTCATTTGAAGATGTTTTCGCGGAAGACGATTGGGAAAACTGGACAAAATTTAAAATTCAACTAGACCCAAATAAATTATTAGTCGGCGATGATCTTTTTTGCACTAATACTAAACGCATGAAAACAGGTCAAGAAAAACAAGCAGCTAATGCGGTGATAATAAAACCCAATCAAATTGGAACCATCTATGAAACCGTTGAGGCAATAAAATTGGCCAAACAGTATGGTTGGGCCGTTGCCGTCTCTCACCGCAGTGGCGAGACCGAAGACTCTTTTATTGCCGATCTCGCCTATGCCGCTTCAGCTGACTTCTTAAAAACCGGCGCACCGTGTCGAAGTGATCGAACCACTAAGTATAATCGATTGATTGAGATAGAAAATAGTTACTAGTGACTTGTTACTGGTTATAGAAAATAGAAAGTAGAAATTAGAAAAAACTAATTTCAATTTTCCAATTTCCATAACTAGTTACCAGTTTCCAGTAACTAATTTCTATGAATCGTTTAGTAATCATCCGCCACGGCCTTACCGAGTGGTCCAACCGCTTCACCGGCTGGACTGATATTGATCTAGCGCCAGAAGGCATTGAGATGACCAAAAAATATGCCCTTCGACTTAAAGAAAAAAAATATCAGTTTGACATTGGCTTTACCTCGGTTTTAAAAAGAGGTTATAAAACTTTAGAAATTGTTTTTGAAGTCCTTGGACAAACAAATATCCCTATTATTAAAGACTGGCATCTTAATGAACGCCATTACGGCGCTTTACAAACCTTAAACAAAGCGGAAACAGTCGCCAAATTCGGCGAAGAACAGGTTCTTTTTTGGCGAAGAAGCTATGATGTCTCTCCTCCTAAGTTAGACATTAACGACCCTCGTCATCCTTCCTGTGATTTTTTGTATAAAGATATTAATCCGCGGCTCTTGCCAAACGGCGAATCATTAAAGGAGACCTATCAGCGTTCCGTCCCTTATTTTCAAAAAACCATCGAGCCTTTGATTAAAAAAGGCAAAAGAATCATTCTCTCCGGTCATCATAACTCCCTTCGAGCGATCATTAAGTATCTTGATAAAATTTCCGATGAAGAGGTGGTTAATCTTAATGTTCCTTACTGTATTCCTTTAGTCTATGAATTCGACGAAAACGCCAAACCCCTAAAGCATTACTATCTTGCTTCTGATGAAGAAGTAGAACAAGTGATTGAGTTAATCAAGAACCAAACAAAAGGAGTATAATATCAAAATGAAAGGACAAGTAGTCTATCATAATCCTTCAATTAACTTTCTTATAAAACATAGTTTAGAGCGAAAAGAGGTAGTCCAAACCAAAACCGGCACCTTAGTTGTTTATACGGGTAAATACACCGGACGTTCGCCGAATGATAAATTTATCGTTGACACGCCAAAAGTCCATAAGCAAATCAATTGGGGAAAGATTAACTTTCCAATCTCTCCTGAAAATTTCCAAAAACTTCAAAAAAAAATTAATAAATTTCTTTCTCAACAAAAAGAAATTTATGTCGTTGATGTCTTAGTAGGCGCTCAAAAGAAATACTCAGTTAAACTTCGGGTTTATTGCCAATATGCTTATCAAGCCTTGTTCGTCACTCATTTATTTCGACGATTAACAACGTACGGACAGCGCAGTGCGCTGTCCGTACAAAATTTTAAACCAGATTTAACTTTATACTGCTTTCCTTCAGTTACCGCTGATCCAAAAACTGACGGCACTAACTCTGAAGCCTTTATTGTTTTAAACATTGACAAAAAAACTATTTTAATCGGCAGCTCAAAATACGCTGGTGAAATCAAAAAATCTGTGTTTACTTATATGAACTATTTGCTTCCCCAAAAAAATATTTTTCCCATGCACTGTTCGGCCAATATTGAAAAAAATGGAAAAACTACCACTCTTTTCTTCGGTCTTTCAGGCACCGGAAAAACCACTCTTTCGGCTGATCCAAAAAGACGACTGATTGGCGATGACGAACATGGTTGGGGGCCAAGCGGTATTTTTAACTTTGAAGCTGGCTGCTATGCCAAATGTATCCGAATAAAAAAAGAGTCAGAGCCCCAGATCTGGAACGCCATTCATCGCAAAGGCGCTTTGGTAGAAAATGTCGTTTTAAAACCAAACGGCGATTTTGACTTTGACGACGACTCAATCACCGAAAACACCCGCGCCGTCTATCCTTTGGAGTTTATAAAAAACTCTGTCTCTATTAGAGTTGGAAAGCAGCCAAAATATATTATTTTTTTGACGGCTGACGCCAGTGGTGTCCTTCCCCCAGTAGCTCACCTAACCTTAAATCAAGCCTGTTATCATTTTCTTTCTGGTTACACTTCAAAACTGGCCGGAACAGAACGAGGAATAGTTGAACCGAAACCGACTTTTTCCGCTTTTTTTGGCGCTCCGTTTATGCCTTTGAAACCAATAGTCTATCTAAATTTGTTAAAAAAATATTTGAAAAAATACAAAACCCAAGTTTATTTAGTAAATACCGGCTGGATTGCCGGCCCATATGGAATCGGTCACCGGATTCCTATTTATGAAACCAGAAATATTATCACCGCTATTTTGAAAGGTATGGTTGATAAACTCTCCTGCCGCCATGATAAAATCTTTAACCTTTTTATTCCCAAAAAAATCCCCAGGGTCGACCAAAAGATCATGGACCCGTCAACTTTATGGAAAGATAAAACTGCCTATTTACAAGCAGCTAATAATTTAGCTAAACTATTTATAGAGAACTTTCAAAAATTAAAAATTCCCGACCAAAAATATGAAACTATCTAAGCTCGTTCAATCTATTGATCCTTCTATCACCTTATTAATTACTGCCAAAGCCAAAGAGATGAAAAAACAGGGACTAGATGTTGTTTCCTTTGCCGCCGGTGAGCCTGACTTTGACACTATGTGGCATATCAAAGAAGCGGCTAAACGAGCCATTGATGAAGGATTTACCAAATATACGACTAGTTCGGGAATCAGCGAATTAAAAGAGGCTGTCTGCGCCAAATTGAGACGAGATAACTGGTTAGACTATGAGAAAAAAAATATTTTGATTTCTACCGGCGCCAAACAGTCTCTTTTTAATATTATTTTAACCTTAGTTAATCCTGGTGATGAAGTGATTATTCCCCTTCCATATTGGATTTCTTACGAAGAGATGGTAAAAATTGCCAGTGGCCGCTGTGTTTTTTTAAAGCCTAAAGGAGAAAAAATGACCGCTGAAGAACTGCAAAAAACTATTACTCAAAAAACCAAACTTCTCATTCTTTGTTCTCCTTCTAATCCCTCAGGGGTCGTCTATAACGAAAAAGAGTTAAAAACAATCGCCTCGGTCTGTGTGAAAAATCATCTCGATGTTTTAAGCGACGAGTGTTATGAAAAATTAATCTATGATGGAAAAAAGGCTGTCAGCATCGCCTCAATTAATGACAAAATTAAAGAGCAGACCGTGGTTGTTAACGGCGTTTCTAAAACCTATGCGATGACTGGCTGGCGGATCGGCTATGCTGCTGGTTCAGAAGAGGTGATTCAGGCGGCCGCCAAGATTCAAGACCACTCAACCTCCAATCCCTGCTCCATCTCCCAAAAAGCGGCTTTAGCCGCTTTAAACGGTCCTCAAGATCATATTCCAAAAATGGTTAAAGAGTATCAAAGACGACGGGACTATATGGTGCAAAAACTTAACTCAATAAAAGGAGTCAAGGCGCAAAAGCCCGAGGGCGCCTTTTATGTTTTTGCTGATGTTTCTCGTCTTTATAATAAAAAAATTAATGGCTCGGTGAAATTCTGCCAAGAACTCTTGGAAAAATCCTATGTGGCTGTTGTCCCTGGCGCTGGCTTTGGCGATGATCACTCTATCCGCTTTAGCTTTGCCACCGGACTAGAACATATTAAACGCGGCCTAGACCGTTTTCAAAAGTTTTGTGAGATGATAAAATAAAAATTTAACGTCTCTAAAATCAAATTTACCATCTGAGTTTAGATCAAATGGTAGCATGGATTTGAATTTAGCTAGATTGCCTTTGGTCTTGAAAACGATATAGGTCTGGCGAGGCAGGTAACCAGGCTTGAGAATAACAACACGGTAAAGCTCGTCAATGGCAATATTTTGAATGTTTTTAATCATTCCTAAACCTTTATCAACCTTGACTCCTGTTTTTTTAAAAACCAATCTTTCATCAACGTCAAATAGCTGAACTTCAAAATTATCTCCCTTAGCTCGTCTTATCGGCCAGAAATTAACCTCAACATTCAGATCAGGTAAGGGTAAAATCTTAAACTGCCAAGGCTTAGATTCTAAAATTGTTTTATTATCTTTAACTAAAAAAAATTTAATTTCTTCCTTTTCTTTTTCTTCATTAGTTTTTAAACTAAAATCAATTGTTTTTTCCTCAAACGGTTTTATATCTTTGATGTCTGAGATTAAAAAATTAGTTAGTTTATTTCCCTCATAACTCATAACTCCTAACTCATAACTTTCATTCTTATCCCAAACCGCCTGACCTTGGTTTTTTAAGCTAACGCGGAAGTTATATTTTGACTGAGCTACCAGTTCTTTTGGCAGATCAAAGCTAATACTACCTTTTTCTATCTGTTCTGGTTCACCTTTGGTTTTTAAAAGTGATTGCACTGTGTAGTACTGCTGATAAAAATCGCTTGACTGGTATTTCTTCCAAGAAAACTCTAAAAACGGATCAGACTGATAATCAAAAACAAACGGTGTCACCACCATTACTCTATCATCTGGCTGCCAAACATTTTCATAAACACTACGAAAGTTCTCTGCCACTCCCTCTTCGCTGCCGCGCTTCCACCCCGTTTCCGTAATAAACACCGGTAATTCCTTATTTACCCCTAATCGCCCCAATAATGCTAGTTCCCAATCATAAGTCCTCACTGTTCCTCGACCACTCGCCCAAGGACTACCGGAAAAGTTCGGATTCGGATACGAATGACTCACCCAACCATCAATATAATTAAAAATTAAAAATGAAAAATTAAAAATTTTTCGAAGAAAGATCTCTTCATCTTCCATCCCCGATGGCCATGATGGCGCTGACGCATCAAACCCAGCCAGCATAACAAAAAAGTCCTGGTCTTTTTCCTTCAAAGCTTTGGCAAAAGTAAAAGCCACTTCAGCATAACTCTTTTCATCCACTTCGCCACCCCACTCTAACCCATGATTAGGTTCATTAAAAAGGACTATGTAACGATTTTTGACCACCCAGTTTAAAGAGTCAAGAAATTTTACCCAGTCATCAGCATCTTTCTCCTCTGGCCGGCGCCAGTTTTCGCCTTCTGACTGAGTGGCTAAACGAATAATCGGGATTAGATGGAGTTCTCTCAGTCTGTTAAAAATTCTCTGCCATTTTTCCCGGTTGCGGTCGTTTTCTTGAATAATTAAAGTGATATATCCCCAGTCGCCACCGGTTGAATTAACCAACTTAGCGGCTGAATCCAAATCTTCCAAATGCGGTTGAGCCAGATGAATACCGTATTTATTGTTGGGATTTGCATATATATTGGAGACATTTATTAATATAAAAACTAATATTATTAGTGTTGTGATTTTTTTTAGCATAATGATTTTCGCGGATTTTTAATAGCGGATTTTCATTGATATCTGTGTTAATCCGCTTTTTTATCAGTGTGAATCCAGCTTTAAGGTTTCATTATCTCAACAATAACTCCCGCTCTCTTAAGAAGTTCTATTCCGCCTTCATCATGGTGTTCTATCTTACAAACCACCCTGATAATTCCTGCGTTAATGAGCATCTTGGCGCAGCTTGAGCAGGGATTAGTGGTTGAATAAAGAGTTCCGCCTTTAGTAGAAATGCCTAAGTAAGCAGCCTGGATAATCGCGTTTTGTTCAGCATGAATACAAACACAGCTTTCTTCATATTCAAAGCTATCAATCTCTCCTTTATCTCTTCGTCTGCACCGTAAACAGCCTCCCTCACTACAATTTTTTATCCCACGAGGAGTTCCGTTATAACCAGTGGCAATAATGCGAAAGTCTTTAACCACGATTGAACCGACTTTCCTTCTCGTACAGTCCGCTCTGTCTCTAACAACGGTTGCCAGTTTCATAAAATACTCGTCCCATTTTGGCTTTTTCATAGCCTAATTATATCTTTAAACTCTCTTTAACTCATTTAATAAATTTTTCCTTAAATCAGCAACAACCGGCCAAAAGCTGTGGGGAAGAAAAGTTTTCAATTCAGAAAAGTTAATTTTGGTTTTTTCAACCTTTTTAATTGCTTTCTCATAATCCTCGGATAGCGCTTTTCCTCCTAAATTAGCTCTTATTATAAAGTATAGGTCAAACCAATCCCGCGTTTTTCCTCTTGTCAAAAAAGCCTGAATTTTCTCGCCTATAAGACTTTCTTGTTTTAAAACAGTGATATTGTAGGGCGGGATAAAAACCGACCTGACTACGATTGAATCACCGTCCAAATTATTCTTTATTACAAAATTAAGTTTTATTTCTATATCGTGTCCAAAAAGATTTGTTTTTGAATCAAAAAGGTATCCGCCGCTTGTTTTTTTGGCTTCGGCAATTGTCAATTTTATCCCGCCTTTGTCCATCTCTAATAACGTTTCTTGAATGAGATCTTCTATCTTGGAAGCTGAACGTATGGCGGAGGAAAAATCAAGGTCTTCGGAAAATCTTGGTGATTGATATGCTACCCTTAATGCCGTTCCGCCCTTGAAAAAAAGTCCTTCTGCTTCACGCTGTTTGTAAAGATTGGCTAAAAAAAGATGCTGGACATACTCCCTCAACACGTTTATTTCCGTAGTCTGCCATTTTATTCTCAAGTTGTCAATAAAGTCTTTGTCAATCATGGGATTAGTTTTTTTACTGTTAACGGATTCAGTTGAAAATCGTCCAATAGATATGTTTTTACTTTTTTTCTATCAACTTTAGACCAATCAGTTCTGTCATTTAGACTCTTTTTCCCCAAGCTGACGAAATAAAGATAGTCGGCTAAAGTTTTTTCCGCGGTTGCTATTAAAAATGTTTTGCCGTCCGTCTGTCTCGGCAGATAACCGCAAAAGGCCCTTTTTTTTATTGTCTGATAGCTAAAAACTTTTCCTTCAACGACATATTCCCTGGTTGGTTTACTGGTAACCGAAGTAATGCTATAAACAGTCTCGGGAATAATCGAGTAATAGGAAAGTGCAAATTCCAAAGAAAGGTATGAGGGCTGATAAAGTAGATTGGCAATAAGGTAATCGCTTGGGATTTTTCTTTTTAGGCAGTAAAGATTTTTTTTTAATCTTATGAGCTTTCCTTCCTTGACTTTTCTCGTCAGGAATTTTTTTAAAGCTTTATCATAAGGAGGAAAAAGCCGCTCCAGATCATAAAGGTTAAAATAAATAAATCCTTTCTCAAGGATTATTTCCTCAAAATAATCCCATTTTAGATAGTTCCTAATTTTGTCCATTTAATGAAATGATAAAATATAAAGCAGATTTTGTCAAGCCCGCCATAAAATACTCATCCCAGCTTGGTTTTTTGATAAAATATACTTGTTAACGGTTTTGTCGTCTAGTTTCTGGGTAATAAGGCCTTTATTTCGTTTGTATTTCATTATAAATATTTATCAGCTAATTTTAACACTTCTTTACGGAAAAATTCCTTGACTTCTTCCCAGTTGATTTTTTCAATCATCTCGGGCATCTCCAATTTTTCCGCATCCTCAAAGTAAGATAAACTTTTTACTAAGCTGTAAATATTATTAGCCAAGCTTTTGTATTTTTTGTCGTAATGTCCAAAAGCTTGCTCAATTGAAACTCCATTTTTATTCAGAAAAAACAAATCAATAAAATCTTTTTTCGTTCCGCGGTCCATGATGGCTGCTAATTTCATGGCGGCGATGTCTTTTGGATCAGCTAAATAGACACCTAAATACTCGATCGGTTTAAAGATAAGAGGATATTTATAGAGAAATAGACTGAATTTGACGTTTTCAAACAAACCCAACAGAGTGTTTTTTTCTGCCGCTTCCTGAAAAACAAATTTTCCAATCTTGTTGAGCCTATCAACAATTTCCGCACTTTTGAATTGAGTCGGAGTAAAAAAATCGAAATCAACCGAAATTCTGTGCCCAAATTGCAAAGCCAGTGATGAACCGCCGGCTAGAAAAGTCCTAGATGGAAGAATTTTGCTTTTACCTAATAGGGCCAATGCGTTTTGCGCATTTTTAGATAAAACGGCTGTAAACATTTTACTTCCTCCTCAGGAATTTTTAATATTAATGACCAAAACCTGCCTGTTTTTTCACTAAAATCCATAATATTACGAAATGTGTCTTTAATCTGCTCTTGACGGTAATTATCTTTTATCCATCTCACTGCCTTTTCATTTCCCTTATCCAACAATCGGCTAATAACAAAATATGGCTTTTCTTTGGGATCAAGCTTTTTTACATTCACGTCCCAAAAATACCGGTGAAGCGATTTGGGTATTTTCATACCTTTATTATATATTACCCAAGCATCGAAGTAATCAAGGACTCAAGACGCTTAAACTCAATCTTCTTTTTTACTCCGCGCATCACTTGACCAACTAAGAAATTAATTACATTTCGTTTTCCGGTTTTATAATCAGCAACTGCCTTTGGATTAGCTTTTAAAACTTTGTCAATAAATATTTTTAAATCTTCGTCGGTTATATCTTCAACGGTCGTCGCTTTTTTGTATTCGGCAATTATCTTGTCCTGTCCGTCTTTAAACAGATTTGCTTTTATTTTTTTGTGTATTAATTGATTGGCCAATTTATCAACGGGAAGGCGTGCTTGTGAAGTTTTATCAAATAATTCGTTAAGCCATTTCGCCTCACTGCTGGTTTCAAACAAAAGTTCAGCAAACTCTGGCTTGACGTTATATTTTTTCAGCCATTTTTCAAATAAATTGTCTAATTTTTCCGGTAAATTTTTTTTTATTGTAGAGAGCCATTCGTTTGTAATTCTGATTGGCGGCAGGTCCGGGTCAGGAAAATATCGGTAGTCGGCGGCTTCTTCTTTGGTTCTTTGGGTAAAAGTAATATTTTTTTCCGCATTATATCCCCTTGTCTCTTGTATCGGCGTCTCTTTTTTTTCTAATATCTCTTTTTGTCTTTCAATCTCGTATTCTATTCCCCGCTCAAGAAAACGAAAAGAATTAATATTCTTTAGCTCAACTTTGTAGTTTGGTAGTTTATTATTTTGTATTTGTGATTTAGAATTTATTTGGGATTTGGGATTTGGGATTTGGGATTTTTGCAACGATATGTTCGCCTCCAACCTCATCTCTCCCTTTTCCATATCGCAGTCGCTTATATCAAGATAACGAACAGTCTGACGAAGTTTTTTCGCATATTCTTTAGCTTGAGCGGCCGAGTGGATATCTGGCTCGGTAACTACCTCCACTAAAGGAACTCCTGAACGATTAAAATCAATTAAAGAAACATTACGGCCGTTAACTTTCTGATGAATCAGTTTACCAGTATCTTCCTCCAAATGAACTCGGGTGATACCAATTGGTCCAAATGAGGTCTCTACTTTACCGTTAATGCAAAACGGCATATCATACTGGGAAATCTGATAGCCTTTTGGTAAGTCTGGATAAAAATAATGCTTCCGATCAAATTTACTCAAGCTGTTTATTTTGCATCCCAACGCCAACCCCAGCTTTATCGTCCATTCAATAGCACGTTTATTGGCTACGGGCAACGCGCCAGGCAGTCCAAGACAAACTGGGCAGGTATAGATGTTGGGTTTTCCCGCATGAAACGGGTCGTTTTTGCAGCCGCAGAACATCTTAGACAAGGTTTTAAATTCGATGTGGATTTCCATTCCTACTATCACTTTGTAATTTGAATTTTGAATTTTATTTGTCATTTGAATTTTGTCATTTGTCATTTTTAATAGTTACTTCTCCAGCAATGTTTGTTTGGAATAATTTTTTAATTTTTTTAATATCTCTTGTTTGAGCAAGTATCCACATTAATTTTGTCGAGGCAGCTTCAATTGTCATGTCTCCGCCTGGAAGAGCTCCTGCATCTAAAGCAGCGTGTCCCACTTCATATAAATGCATTTTTGTTATTCCTTTTTTACATTGGCTTAAGATAATCACCGGTAATTCTTTAGTTTTTGCCTTCTTTAAAAAAGGAATTAAAATTTTAGGAATATTCCCTGGACCAAAACCTTCTAAAATTAGCCCATGTAGATTTTCATTAAAAACAAAGTCTAAATTTTTATATGATAAACCAGGGATTATTTTTATCACAGCAATGTCAGGATCAAATTTTGTATTAAAGGTAATATTTTTGTATGTTTTTAGTCGATATAATGATGTTATCTGCGGTTCAAGGGAAATATTTCCTAAAGGTAAAACCATAGGACTATCAAAAGCATCCAAGGTTGATTCGCTAATTTTAGTCGCTCGATTTCCTTGTAAAATCTTAGTCCCAAAAACAATTACTATCCCCGATTTCAATTTTGAAGATACCATTACCGCGTTGATTAAGTTATTGGAAGCATCGCTTACAATATCCGTTGCCTGTTTTTGCGACCCGGTAAAAATAATCGGCTTATCAATATTGTGTAAAGTAAATGAAATTGCCGAAGCGGAATAAGCCATTGTGTCGGTCCCATGAGTAATGACAAAACTATCATATTTGTCGATATTTTCTTTTATTGTTTCTGCTAAAATCGTCCAAAATTTAGGTTCAATATTGGTACTATCAATATTGGCCAGTTGAATAACGGAAATATCGGCCAGCTGTTTTAATTGTGGAACAAAATTTAATAAGTCTTTTGCGTTATAAAATGGCACTAACGCCCCTGATTTATTACGCTTCATCGTGATTGTACCGCCGCAAAATATGATGTAAATTTTTTTCATTTTTAGGTTTCTATAACTGGTGGCAATCTTTTATGCCAGTCGGTTTCTCTTTGATATAAATAACCTATTTGTAAAAGTTCTTTTTCGGCAAATTTTTTACCAATAATTTGCATCCCGATCGGTAATCCTTTTGCAAAACCGGCGGGAATTGCCAAACTTGGAGCGCCAACGAGATTAATTGTTCCGGTATAAAGATCTTCTAATATATTTTTTAACGGATCATTGATCAATTCCCCGATTTTAGCCGGTAAACTCGGAGTTACTGGGGCTAATAAAACATCACACTCTTTTAATGCATTTTCATATTCTTCAATAAGAATCGTTCTTAATTTTTGAGCTTTTTTATATAGTTTGTCTGCATAGCCGGCAGATAGGGCATAGGTGCCAAGAATAATCCTCTTTTTTGTTTCTTCAGAAAATAATTCTCTTTGACCCCCGTACCTGACGCCATCATAACGGCTTAAATTAGAGCTTGTTTCGCTTAAAGCAATTAAGTAATAAATGGACACTCCATAAACAAAATGCGGAAAATTGACTTCTTTAATCTTTGCCCCCAGTCTTTCAAAAATTATTGTTGCTTCTAATATTGTCTTTTTAATTTTTGGGTCAAGTCCTTTTCCGAAAAATTCTTTTGGAAGTCCTATTATCTTTCCTTTTATTAGTTGTCCAAGTAACTGGCTATACTTGATAACTTCCGTCCGTGAACTGGTTGAGTCAAGATGATCTTCGCCGGACATTATTTCAAGAAGATAACTTAAGTCTTCGACAGATTTTGCCATCGGGCCGACCGAATCTAAGGATGATGCATAGGCGATATTACCAAGTCTAGAAACCCGACCATAGGTCACTTTTAATCCTGAAGTGTTACACATGCTTGACGGATTTCTAATTGAGCCGCCGGTATCTTCACCAATGGCAAATGAAACCATCCGTGTTGATATAGCAATAGCTGATCCACCAGACGATCCGCCGGGAATTCTCGTCTTATCCCAGGGGTTATGAGCTGGTTGATAATCGGTATTTTCCGTTGATCCGCCATGTCCCCAGGCGTCCATATTGTTTTTTCCAATTAGAATTGAACCGGAATCAATTATTTTATTAAAAACTGCTGCACTGTAAGGTGGAAAAAAATCATCTAAAATTTTATTCCCAGCTGTTGTCCGAATATTTTCCGTACAGTAAGCGTCTTTTATTGAAAAAGGGAGTCCGTAAATAATCGATGAGCTGTTTTTTCTTTCCTTGTCTTTTATTTCTGCTTCCTTTAAAACTTCTTTTTTTTCTCTAATAGTGATAAAACTGTGAAGTTTATTATCTATTTTTTCTATTTGATTATAAGATTCTTTAACTAAATCAACGCTATTGATTTCTTTTTTCATTAATAATGAGGAAAGTTCTTTGATTGATTTATTGATTAACATATTAATCCTCTTTTAATATTTGCGGGACTAAAAAATAATCGTTATGAGTATTTTTGCTATTTTTTAAAGCTTCTTTTTGTGATAGAGACGGTTTGACTTCGTCTTCCCTAAAAATATTTTCTTCCTCAGTCACTCTTGAAGTTTCAGAAACTTGACTAACATCAATGTTTTTTATTTCTTCCATATAGCCTACAACCGCAGTTAAATCTTGACTGTATTTATCAATCTGTCTGTCTGTTAAATTCAGTTTGGCTAACTTGGCTAAATTTCGGACTGTATCTTTGCTAATCTTTGTCATAGGTTTATTTTACCTAAAAAAATATTAATTTTGAGGCAATCCTTCGGAAAAATCAATAGCATTAAAAATATCTCTTAAGCCAAAGTGATCTATTAAACTTTGAAAATCAGAGTCATCAAAATCATCTTTTGACTTGTAAGGAGGAGGAAAAATATCGTTTGAATCAATAAGATTATACAAAACCTTTACTAATTGTTGAGAAAAAACTCCAGCTTTTTTCTTTTTTTCTATAAGCTTTCGTCCTCTTTTAATAATTTCCTCTTTAGATAGTCTTTTTACATCATGAGCATGTTTATTGTATGGTCTTCTTGAGTCTAGTGTCGCCGTAATTAAATCAGCTAAGGTAATAAACTCCGTTAAAGGATGTCTTTTTGAAAGATCTTTAGGATGATTGTAATTTCTGGTATTACCAATATGATGTTCTCTGCAAAAACAACTAATCTCCTCAAGTCCGATGTCTCTCATAATTAATGAGCCAACTAATCCGTGAGAATATAATTCTTGTCTTTCCTCTTCTGTTAGTTTTCTTTTTCTATCTAATAGATCTTTTCTCACCCCAATCTTTCCAATATCATGAAAAAGTGCTCCTAAAAAAATCGTTCTAATAGACGCAGCATCAACATCATATTGTTTTGCTAATTTTAAGGCCACTAGTGTTGTTTCAAAAGAATGAATTAAAGTCGCTGAATGATGATCTTTTAAAATGTTTACTAAGCCCGGGACTTTTTCGTTAATAGGAAACGCTGTTAATTCCATAATCCTATTTGCATAATCAGAAGGGAATAATTGACGATTGGGTGGTGTAAAATCGATAGAACGGCTACATCCTTCAAAAAGTCTTCTCATTAAGGAGAAATTTTATTATATTAATAGCTTAAAAGCAATTTTTTAAGTTTATAGTAAGAGTTCACTCTTCTTGACACAACTGTCATTCCGAGCCCTTCGACTAACGCTCAGGACAGGCTCCGTCGAGGAATCTTTCACAGGTCTTTGTAAAAAGATTTCTCCATTTCGTTCCTCTTCGACTTCGCTCAGAGTCACTTCAGTCGAAATGACATCGTCTAATACAGTTTTGTCAAAGACCCTGAACTCTTATAGTTTATAAAGCAGCTCCGAGGGCAACACAGTATTCAGCGTCATGAGGAAAAACCGGCATCAGGTTAAAAAGCTGACAGATTTGGGTAAGATATACTTGGATTAACTGGTTAGTGGCCAGCCGACCAACTAGGTTAATAATATATCAATAATTTAAAAACAATTCTACCGAAAAAGTTGATCAACTAATCGATAGATGTCTTTACGATGGCCAATTAAAACTATATAGATTTGATTAACTGTTCTTTGGTAAACAATTCTGTATTCGCCGACTCTCATTCGATAAATATTTTTATAACCGGATAACTTCTCTTCATTTAAAGAAAGGGTGGATTCTTTGATTAATCTTATCTTTCTTACGATAGCTATTTGGTCGATTTTGGCGATTTTCTTTAGCTCTTTCTCGGCTCTTGGAGAAATAATTATCTTCATATATTAAGTTTCTTGGCGACGGCCTCAAAATCGCGGCCTTGGCTAAAATTGGTTTCTTCAACCACTTGTTTATCAATCATTTGTTCGACATAAGAAACGAGTTTCTCGTAAAGATCCTTTCCCAAAAGATAGGCCTTGACTTTGTTTCGGTTCTCGATAGCAATCGGGTAATCTGAAGCAAAACTAATTGCTTTTGAAGGATTAATTTTTAGATCTGAAATTGATATTGTGTTCATATGGAATTTATATTACTAAAATTCAGGTCATTTGTCAAGACCAATAATCTGGTCTTAAGTTTTATACCCAATCTTTCTTAAAAATTCTTTTCTCTCTTTTTCCTCTTTTTCATTTTCTACTCCTGCAGGAGACTCGCCGTCGACAACACCAAGAATT
>Ga0210044_10003390_pt1 | contig 22780 bp, 28 predicted proteins | sample CryGey13umfilter_2_FD_183959 | JGI IMG/M metagenome (GOLD analysis project Ga0210044, IMG submission 183959) | Groundwater microbial communities from aquifer in Utah, USA - Crystal Geyser 4/9/14 3 um filter (SPAdes) (version 2) | ecosystem: Environmental > Aquatic > Deep subsurface >... | reverse complement strand
ATTTTCTTTTCGAATATTTGGCATTGGAACCCAAGTATATTGTTTACACTCGCAATTGACTATTTCGCATCTTCCATGAGGATATGTTTGTTGCCCTACAGCTAACATTAATAATCCACTAACCGTGTAGTTATGACTATTTTGTACGTGTCCGCATGAACACATTTGTCGTTTGGGATTTTGTGATCGGCTTTCCATTATTCTCCTCCATACTCTAAAAAGAAAGAGCGAACGACTTTCGCCATTCGCCCTTTCAATTAAGCACGTGTCATTGGAAGTTTATGCTGTTCGTTTTCCTTTCTCCCCTTTCGAAAGAATGTGGTATTTATACCAACTGTAATGGTTTTTATTGAAACTCGAGTCTTTGAAATTCGCGTGAACCGCTTTTTCCAATTCCTCAAATGTCAACTTGTCTTTCTTCTTGCTGAAGAGCTCGTCAGCCAACTGCCGCACGGTTTTGTATTTTCCCGTAGCGACGAGTGGCGATTTGCCTTTCTCCACAGTTTTCTTTGTCACTGCTTTCGTCTCAGGTTTCTTCGCGGGTTTCTTCGCGGGTTTCTTCGTAACTTTTTTCAGTTCTTGTGTGGCCATGATATCCTCCATGTATAGTTAGTGGTTGTTATTGGTTCGTTCTACTTTCTACATCAAATAGATTGATCGCTACGTACCATCACGATACTGCCACTTACTTGGCACTTAATGCCATCGATCACGATTTTCCCATTCACGAAATATCCGTGTTTACCGCTTTTAAATTGCCGCTTCGTGCCAACTAAGACCTGATCCGCAATCTTAACTTCTACTGTAGCACGTGCCTCGTTGATCGACTGCAACGAAGGTGCATTGCTGCCATCCTTAGCCACTGCGGCCGTGGTGGTTGTTGATTTGTCTGTTTTGCCTGTTTTGCTTCCCATAACTGTCCTCGCTCTTTACTGCTAATAGCAGTGGGTAGAGTCTCCCAAGTTGAAAATTAAAACTATCGCTAATCACTGCTATACTCTACCAAACCACAACTTGTATGTAAACATCTTTTTTCCAATAAATATCCAATAAACTTCCAATGATTTAGGCTACTCGATTTACAAATAATGCAATTTGTCTTCTATGCAACACAGGTAAGCATATACGAGTTTTATCATTGGAAATTCTTTGATATTCTTTTTGTATATACTCACGCTCCTCACTATTATTTATTAACCAATGTGTCAACTGCATTAAGTCTAATGCCTTAGCATCTTCAAGTGTATGAAAATCCAGCCCATGATATTGAAATGCAACAGCCATGTTAAAATCCTTTCATTTGATCAGTGATTATTTTATCTTTCAACCACGCTGTAAATTGTGGAGTTTTTACATAATACGAATACTTACGCACCACACAATTGTTTTGTAATAATCGTGAGATAATCTCTACAGCAATTTCTTTTCGCTGGCTTAAATGCTCGACAATATCATTGACTGTGATGGTGTTGTTTTGGAGCAAACAGCGATACACTTCATTTCTATTTTCAAACGAACGCATATAATGTTCAATGCATTTAATATATTTTTGGTCAAATAATTCTTGTGATTCCTTCTTTAATTTTGAATAGACATAATACCCACTTGCTTCTGATTTATAGATGAGATGAAAAAACAAGGTTGCGCAATCAACATGCACTTTATCCACTAACAATATCTTGCCATTATTATGATTACTATAAAAACGACCAGCAAAACATATTGATAACTTGGCCAATTTAATCCGTATATTTTCTGCTTGAATTAATGGAATCGTTGAATCATAAATTTCTGATAGCCGAATGGCTCGTTTATAAATAAGCCGTGTGGCTTCATCTGTAAATTCTATATCATCTGATGTTCGGCTCCACATCCACATAATCAAATCACGTTCCGCTTGACGAGAATACATCTGCTCAATATTTGTATGTGATGAGTTTATTTCAGCTACGGGTACTTCATTATTTGATGCTACATAGGCATAATCAAATCTTCGAATATCTTCTGCCGATGGGATCAAATCACAAATCGCTTGAATACCATATGAGTAGTTTGATATTGTTCTTCCAGGTGGTGGATTCGATAATGTCAACAATCGCGTTCGTGCATTCGCCACTTGTGTTTGTATTTTTGTAAATTCTACCACTCCTTCACTTCGAATCCGTGTGAGTTTTACCCATTCATCAACGATGTTTGATCCTTCATCTATAATCACTAATCCACGATCATTCATTGGGATCTTTCCCCATGTAATAACCCAATGATTATTATATTTTTGTAAACCTGCCACAAGTCCTGCATACGAACATGTTTCTGCTGATACCACTTCACCAACCCCAAAAAAGCTTGTTAGTCGTTCTGCGACGTATCCTTTTCCGATACTTGAATCACCGATGATATTAGCATCAACCCAACCTTTTTTAACATACTCACCATCGAAATTAAAATCCAATACGGAATGAAAGACCATGTCGACAGACAAATGTAACAAAAATCTTTGATGAATTTTTGTAAGATTGTGCGCATAAGAATCATACAACTTGTCCAAATGTTCAAAGTACGCTTCTTTTGTTTGTTCAGCTATAGTAAACTGAGATAATCGTTCATGTATTTTTGGTACTAATATAAACGACTCAATATCTGATTTTGCTTTCTTCGCATGTGTAAATACATGTGTGACTGTTTGATTTGATGGATCAACTGTTGTATAGCCTGTCATATTATATACCGTATTAATATCTAACCCATGCCCAACATAAAATGCTTGACGTGCCATACTCCACTTACTTCGTTCTTTACCTGTTGGTTGTGAGATAAAAATACGTTCTAAACTTTGCACTTCTTCTACGCGACATTCTAATGATTTGCATGATATATTGAAAATCTGTTTAACTAATCGATAAATATACTTACTATCTAAATCTACAAATTGTAAAATTTGCTCATCTTTTGCTTTGATAGTGACAATTTTGCTTTCTTTATATTTGCATAGATCTTCACACTCACCGCGACACTTGACAAAAATCTTTCTCGGAATATAATATGGTGCAGCACTTTTTCCTGATATGATACATCGTACTTTTATTGGTTTATTGTAATACTCAGACTTTGAAATATCATTTAATTGGTGTTTTATCATATTGCTAATTACCAGCTAACAATGGCCGTGGATATACAATGTACCCACGGCCATCATTATTCGAACGTGACCGACGTTATCGCAACAACTTATCCTTTTTTGCCTGAGGATTTCTTTTTCTTTTCTTCCACAGACTCAATACGAGATTTCTTAATCTCAAATTGATCTTCATCTTCGTCTTGTATCGTCACGGTGTTATCGTCAAATTCAATAACCGTGCCTTCAACAACTTTTCCGCTCTTCAATGTTACGATCACATTCTGTTCTTCTTCAAACTCAAACTCATCTTCTGCTTCTGCTTCAACGTCTTTCTTTTTTCCTCCTTTCGTGTTTTTTGGTTTATTATCTTCTTCATCTTCATGCTCTAACCCTTCAGCATCCGCTAACCCATTAATATAGACGTTTTTAAAATCGCCTTCTTTCTGAGTTCGCACGCTCATTTTATACTCATCATCATTGTTTTTGACAAAATCCTCTACAGCTTCAGGGATGTCTGTGAGGTTTTCTGGAACTTCAAAACCTAAAATCGCCGCATAGCCTTTGAAGTAGGACATTTGTGTCTCATCTTCAAGGCCGTCATATCGCCTGATCGATCCGCCTTTTGCTTTGCCTTGTGTCACTTGCCATCTCGTCACACATTGCACGCGACCAGACTTGGCGACATTGACACTCATCTCTACTGGCTTACCAACGTAGTCGCCATCATCGAGCTGTTGATCTGGGCGTTTTTCTTCTGCCCGATCCCACGCTTTTTGTAATCCTTTTAACTTCGCATGCACTTGTTTATCATTAGCCATAATTCATCCTCACGATTAATAATTAATAATTGATTTACCACTCGCACTTACACTCCTCATATCTTTCACATAATACACCTCCTTATGTTAATGTCTTAATCTAACACTTTCTTCTTTTTACTTGTCCCCTCATAATATGATTTGAATATTTCAAAACATTTTTTCGGATTATTTGGCAATATAATTTTCTCAGGTAAATAACCATCACGATCACCAGCTTCAAGGAATTCTGATGGTTCAAATGATATTACACGACAGCGTTGAAACTTTACTTTTCCTGTTTCTTCGTTTTTGATTTTCTGCGAATCAAAATCTATACACCCAATTACCGAAACAAGCGGCAGAATAATTTTTCGTGCACGATCAGATAACGTACACGTCGTTTTAATTGTTGACCCACTTGGCTTCATCACCTCCTTTGTTTGAATATGTGAAATGAAAATAATCCCATATGGTGATGCGATGAGTTTGTTTACCCACGTCTTAAACTCAAAATCAATCATGTCAACGCCTTTTCCATACCCCGCTTCACTTGCATGACTCACACCTAGTTTTTTACATATATGCTGTGCACAATTTAAAAATACTTGATCCACATAATCAATCACAATAAACTTGATTTTATTATTGTAACGCTTATAGTTCGTAATCAAGTCTTTGGTTTCATCTACAGTTTTTTTCCAATCATCTACAACGGAAAAATCAACTTTTAGCCTACTCACTTCTTTCCTACTTGTCGCTAAAAAATAACACCCATCAAACCCTGATGCGAGCGTTGATTTCCCAATCTTTGGTGGACCAAACCAAAAAAATGCCGTTTCATAGATTGATATCTGCCCTAATGAATGCTCAGTATATAATGGCACGCCTACTTCCTCCCTTTCTTTTCAGGTTCTTGAGCTTTATAACGCTCACGTATTTTAAACGCCACCAGATTTTCTTTTGTTTCACCACCTTTATGACAAAGCCTATAGTGTTCACAAAAACCCCAATCACGCACGCATGATTGAAAATTCTGATAAAATTCCTCTTTCTTTGTTTTCTTGCGTATCTCATCTGAAGCACGACGATAGGTATTGAGTAAGTCTTCTTTAGAGATAAGCGGTTGATGAATGGTTTCTTGATGAAATTTTTGCTGACCGTCATATTGTTCATACCACTCAGACAAGCGTTTGCCAAATTCTGATTTGCTTTCTTTTTTCTTTTGTTTAATAGATGGTTTTCTTTGCACATCATAAATAATTCCACTAATGACACCTTGTTTCTTCATGAGTTGTGGTGTATCCTTGAGTACATGAAAATATAATGACGTTTGCGCGTCTGTTTGAATCGCTCGTACATACTCAACTGAAATATACGTTGACGATTTCAATTCATGTAAGTACAGTTTTTGTTTTTTAGTCTTCAACAAGTTGTCAATCTTTCCAACAACAACGACGCCATTCCCTAAATCATATTTGAACGGTATTTCACTATCAAGGTGTTCGGCTTCTTGAATAAATTTGGCATATCGTTCTGAGTAGGCTTTCATCATGCCAGGAACTGTTAATCGCAACAATTCTAATTTCTCTTCTTGCTCCGTTGTCATTTCCGGAAACTTTTTACGCGCCGTTTGTATTTCATCTTCAAGGTGCGTTGTTGTCAATGCAATCGCATTTTTCTTTTGCATAAGAATATATGCAATACCTATATGCATCACTCGACCGACAATAAATGGCAGCTTTAATACATCAAGCTCTAATCGACGAATGGTTTTGAAATAATAATATCGCTGACATGTCAAATAATCCATTAATGTCGTATGCGACACATAAAACTTCTTTGGCGTTGTCATAATTTTCTCTGTCACTTTTTTCACTTCATCATCATTAGGTTTTGACATCTTTTCCTCCCATCTCTATAAATGATTTTTTTAATTCCTCAATTAAATTCTTTTTCTTCCGCAAACAATCATAGACCTTTTTCTCCACTTCACTCTTTGTTAATATGTCCACATAAATAATTGACTCATGTTTCTCACTTCCTTTTCTTCGAATCCGTGCTTCACTATTCCCACGTGAATCATATGACCAAATATTCGAATAATAAATGGCATATCGTGCGGAAGTGAGTGTGATTGATTCTGCGGCTTTCTTCTGTGTCGCCAATAATACATTATATTCGCGTGAGGTTTGAAACTTTGACAGCACATAATTTTCATTCTTTGTCGCACCTGTTAATGTGAGTGTTGGAATTCTAAATCGTTTGAGAATACGTTCAAGTTTTTTAATTGAAAATAGAAATGCACACCAAATCACAACCTTGTGTTTACGAATATCAATCTCATCAAGTACATCAAGCACTGCCTCATCTTTATTTGTATCGATCATTGCCAAATTGCCTTCGCTATCTTGCACAAATCCATCACAAATTTGTAAGCTTTTTGTAATTAACGTAAAGATGTGTTGTGTATCAATTTGCACTTTATCTAATTCTAATTTAAACGTTCGATTTAAACTATCTAATGCTTCCGTTTGCTTTTTCGTCAAATCAATCCGTACTTCTTTATAGACTTTTGGTGGAAGCTTCAATGTTTCATTTGTGACGCGAATGGTAAAATCTTTAATATATTTAACAATTTCTTGTATAGCTTTTTTTGTCGGAATGTTATTATTGCCCACTCGTACAAAAAATCGATTGAGAAAGGCATAATATGAGGATCCTAATCCATCTGACAATCCTAAGAATTTGATCTGCGCATAAATTTCCGATAAATTTTCTGTAACGGGAAAACCAGTCATAATATATCTTCGCTTCGTTCGCTTTGCCAGCGCCCATGCAATCTTCGTTCGCCTTGCACTAACTGATTTGATCTTCGTACTTTCATCACAAACAATCATATCCCAATTCACACTTGTCAAACCTTCATAGATGTTTGGTATGCCTTCATAATTCACAAGAAAAATAACCGTGCGACCCGCATCTTCCCAATATGGTCCGTTATTGCGTTGCGCTAACTCTAATCCATATGCCAACTGTTGTCTTTTATGTGGCTTCGTTCCCGCTAATATAACATATTGAAAATTTGTATGAATGCGAATTTCATCTGGCCATGTTGCTTTCACTGATGTTTTGGTCGATATAACTAATACGCGCCTCATCTTTGCCACATCAGCAATTGCAAGTGCACACAACGTTTTCCCTGTCCCATAATCACTAAATATGGCTGCAGCATTTCGCTTATATGCAAAATCACAAATTAATTTTTGATGTGGCATGAGTGGTGTACGAATCATTCTTGTACTCTCCCTATACTAATAGAGGTCTTTGTTTATTTTTTTCATGTGATAATGTTATAGCATCCTGTAGTCCTATTTGCAAACATCTTTTTTTGTAATAACACAAGAATTGTAATTGCTAAATCTCCAGCTTCTAATATCACATCACTACAATTATGTTCATACAATGCCTCAATAAATTCTCCAAACTCTTCACCAGCCTTACGTATAACTTGTCCTTTTGTCTCATATAGTTTTTTGCCTTTTACTGTTCTGTTTTCTACCCACTCTAAAATCCCTTGTTTGATTGTTGTCATCATACCCTCCCATTAATCCAAAATTGTCCTATCGCTACAGCATCCATCACATTGTGATCCAACTTCATCCACTCTTTTTCTGTAAAATACTCTGGAATCATATTTGGTTTTAATCGCTCACGTACAACCTCTTTTGGTAATTGTCCTTTCCATTCGCGTGGCGCTAGCATATGAATGTCTATGCCTTGCATTCGAAAAAAATGATAAATGCCTCCACATAAAAATACTAGTTTTGTCATTGATCCCGACTCACGAGCATGAAACCCAGCAATAGCCCAATGTTCCGGCATTTCAAGTACTACATAGTTTAATCTATATTCTTCAAATAATCTAAATAATGCTTTCACCATCGATAATGTCTTTAGATGATATGCGCCTTCATCACGCGCTAAAGCATCAGGTCTCAATAATTCATAATGCCTTAGAACTTTCTTATAATAAACCGCATACCCTAAATTATTGATTGATGGATCTATCGTCATAAATCGCATTTTTATATTTCTTTTGGTTTCCATCCGGCCTCCAATAAAACAGCTTTGAGATTTGGTTTTTCCCACCCTATTGGTTTTACAATATCATGTCTATGTTTTCGCTTTGAATCTTCCATTCGTGTTACTCGTATCTTTTTCATGTTGGCTTCATGCACAGCATTCCACCCTAGCTTCCATGGTAATCCACACCACACTGCTGTACCCAATACAACATACACCAAATCAATTAATCCATCAAAAAATTCCTCTAAATCATCGTGTGCATACGCTCGCATGGTCTCATTCAATTCCTCACTCAAAAAACATAACCGATACAACATATCTTCCTTGCTTAAAAACTGCGGAACATTACCAATTGGTATCTTAAACTTTTCATGAAAATACAACACATCAAGAAGTTCACGTGACCAATGTAGCGCGATTTTTTCTGTCATTTTTATTGCCATATGATAACTCCAATTTTGTTACATCCGCCCACGACACATCACTGACTTTTGGTTCAGCTAAAATCGGAACACGAAATGTTTGATGATCTTCCATTTCTTCAACGAGTGTTCGTACGGTCGGCTTTAGTGGTAGTGATTCATCTACTTCAAAAATCAATTCATCATGTACTTGCATTAATAAGTCAACACCTCCTTTGTTCCAGCCTTCTTGTTTAATTCGACGTGACACTCTTAACATGGCATGCTTAATAATATACGCGGCTGTGCCTTGAATGAGAGCATTCGGTGATTTGTACGCAAGATCTTGTGGGATATTATAATAGCGATGAAACTTCATCAAAGGTGAATCAAATAACAGTTCGATATAACCTTGACGATAGACGTCTGAAATTAGAGCATGAGAAAACTGACGCACAGGATAGAGTTGATAAAACTTATTCAGCACTTGCGAAGCCCATGTTCGTGAGATGCCCAACTCACGAATTACACGCTCATCCACAGATATGGACATTTCATGAACAACCGATACAATTAATTTTCCGATTCCCATACCAAAAATTAGTCCTAATGCAATCGTCTTCGAAACTTTTCTGAGCGGTTTCTTCAAATAATCCTTTCTCATTAACGCTCCAAATAAGATATTTGCCGTTTCTAAATAAATATCAAGCTCGCGACTGGCAACTTCGATAAGCCTTGTACATTTTGTATAATGTATGAACAGCCACATTTCAATTTGACGATAGTCAATGCAGACCAACACTTTCCCTTTTCTTGGAATAATTGCCTTGCGGACCTCATGGCTTTTGCCACGCGCTTTATCTTCGCCCGGCCGTGGAAATGTTTGGGCGAGTTCAGCAGAAAACCGTCCGGTTTTCGCGCCTGCTTGATACAAGTCGAAGTGCGCAATATCACTATGTGGGGTTGTGTAATAATTGAGTAGGGGCTCATAATATGTTCCTAAATGTTTATTATAAAATCTCAGCGAATTAAGATATTCGACAAACGGATGCTTAATGCCCATTAACGAATCTTTATTTGTACATGGTAATCCTGTTGGTGTCAACTTCCCCGTTTTTATTTTTAACACTTGCAATATAATGCCAAGCTGTTTTGTTGAACCTGGATTAAATTCTCTTACACTGAGGTATTTGTGTTCTTCTTTCTTCTCATCATAATATTTTATGTTTGATTTCTTTATGACTTTCGCCAGATACTTTCGAATCGACTCCTCTAAAGCTTTAATTTGTTCACGATAATTTCTCACCATCCTTCTGACAAAGGTTCGATCAACACGCATGCCTTTCTGATGCATCTTAACAATGATTGGTACAAGGCTCAACTCGAATTCGTATAATTCTTTAACTCGCGCCAATGGTTTTTTGAAATAATACCATAACTGCATTGTGTATTCAGGGTCTCGCTTTGCATATGGAATCATTGCTTCATCAGGAATATCTGACCATCGAAATATCCGCCCTTCATCTTTAGCTTTCTTCTTATATTTCGTAATGAGACTTTTCAATCGATTGGCTTCTTTTGTTTCTTCTCCCAAATACGATCGTACGAGTTTCTTCAATGCGCGTGGCGCATAATTCTCATTCACCAGCGAACTTGCAATCATCGTATCGCCATACGGTTTGACTATTTCTATTCCGATATTTTTGAGACGTGATTTGTCCGCGGTGATGTTGTGAAAGATTTTCAAGCTTTTTCGATCTTCACATATTTGCTTTAATGCTTGATATTCTTTTGGTTCTGATGGACGATAAACTTTCGTTCGCATCATCTCATCAGTTGATGTTGCCAGAAATGGCGTAAGATAATCATACTCTGTATCAATCGCCACAATCTTCATATGCCATCCCAATATATAAATGGTGTCGTTTGTTGTCCCTTATTTTTATTGGCCGCAAACTCACTATAATAAGCATTTCCTGACATCACAAATAATTCGTTATTTTCGTTGTACTTACGTATATCAAACAGCGTCTTTGTTTCTTGTAGATATCTATCTCGCCATACATCTCGATACGATTTTCGATAAATAATGATGCGTACACCAATTTGCAGCATCGCCTGCAAACATCGCAAACATGGTTGATACGTACAAAATGCCATGATCCATCCGTTTTGTTTATTGCCTCGTATTTGACATTTTAAGACAGCATTCATTTCTGCATGCATTGTTCGAATACATGATTCATTTCTCTCTGATGAGCCATGAATATCTGTTTCGACAAGCATACATCCCACATCATCTTCTGCATTAATAAATGCTCCATGACAGTGTGCATCACCTGAGACACTCCCGACAAAACCAGTTCCAACAATAATTTTTTTATGTACCAACACACAACCGATTTTTACACGACATGTCGATGCTTGCGCAATCTGATCAGCAATATCCATCCAATATTTTTCAGTGTTTGTGATCTGATTCATACTCTACTCCTTTCTTTTAAAATCTTCATTACTGCTTGTTTATATTGCTTTTGATCATTTTTCACACAATATCGTAAAACAGCAGAAGGATGCATAATCGCAATATAATCATATTTACCTGTTGCTACTTTCACATATGCATTAACTCTTTTAAATATTAGCTTATGTTTCTGTTGAAACCATTCTCGTACATCTCTACCAACCATCACAATAATTTTTGGCTTCACAAAATCTAACTCGTTTAACATATATGGAGAACAATTTCGAATTTCTTGTTGTGTTGATGGTCGATTATGCGGAGGGTGGCACTTCACAATATTTGAAATATAGAGATTCCCATTTCTTATTGTGTAATCAGCTTGTCGTAATATGTCGTACAACAACACACCTGAATCTGACGCAGCAACAGGTCCAACAAACGGTATTTGCTGATGTGGTGTCTCATTATTGTACCCATGTAATGATTGACCAATCACAAAACATTCTGCAGGTACAGAACCATAACCAGGGGCGCCTTCTGTTTCTTTTGGTATATTCAATCCTTCACATTTTCGACATAACAATACCTCATCAATATGTTGCTGATAAACCATCGATAACGCTTTCTTTTGTAAATACATATCTGGTTTGAGTTTACTTCCACTCATTGTGGGCACCGACCATATAAGTAGTATTTAAACAATGTCTCATATGACACAAGCGTCGAGTTCGGCGAACATAATTGTGATGATGCAATGCACCCGCCTCCTGATTGCTGTAGTCGTGCATCAATAAATTCATCATATTCTAATTCATTGATAATGACATATGATTTTTGTAGCGTTGCATTCTTTAATATATCAATATGACGATCCTTACAATGTAAAAACTCACTCATAAAAAACACAGTTGAAGATGAACCTTTTATATTTTGCTCTTGTAGTAAATTATACACATCTCTATTCACTTTTATGATATTCTGTTTTGTTCGTTTCAGACTTACATCAGGTCGATCAACACTATACACACTAGCATAAGGAAATACAGTTGATAAAATTTCACTCCAATATCCAAGCCCCGCTCCTAAATCAAATACTGTATCAATTGTTTCTATCCTAATTTTCAAATGTTGTAGGACAATCATCAATTTCTCAATTAACAACGTCGAATATGCTTGTTGCATTTCATAGAGCGCTTCTCTTAAGAGATTATAATCTCGTTTTTCAACAGTCTCAGCATTTATTAAATATGACAAATATTTCTCTTCATATGGTTCAAAACCCTCTACCGCTTTCATCCCCGCCTTTGCTAATAAATGAATATATTGAAGTTTTGGTATAAGAACTGATTTCATAGCTTCTCCTTCAAACTCTTAACATATGAAAGATATGGCTCTGTTAACAAACTAATATTTGGCACATAGTTATGCAATGATTTCTGATGATAATTTTCTAAGACAATCAACCATTGCATTAGCTCATTATCCATCAATTGTTTATATTCGTTAAAAACAGCTATCTCAAATAAACGACAACCAGCTGTTAATTTCCTTTCAATGATATTTAAGACATCCAATATTGGATACTTATTACTATTCGTAAATAATGAACCACATGACAAAAAATCTGACGGATGCGTTTTGCACGTATTATAGAGCTTTTTGTCTTCTTCAAATATATGAGCCGACGTGATAAAATGATAATATGGCCCAAGCGGTACATGTAGCTTACTTGCGACATATTCTTGGATCGTTGTAAACACAAACAAATCCTGTGCCAACAACTTTAAGACTGATTGCGATCGCATATAACATGTGCATAATAACAACCCATCTCTAATATAGAAATGTAAACCTATTGCACATGGATACTCTAACTCAGTCTGATACTCATCTTCTTCTTTGAGGATTAATAACACCGCTCGACGGCTTGTTTCCTCATGCTTCAAATGCTTTAACATCTTATTTAAATTCGTACTCAATCTTTTACCATATGGCGCTTTAACACAATTGTTTTTAGCAAATCGTAGAGCATTAGCATCATATGGCAAAATAGATGAAGCATCATCTCTCTGCGTCAATTCCCAAATAACTCTTCCTATCATTCTTGCCATTTTTGGTTGTTTCTCTCCAGGCAATATTGTCCATCTCTTTCTGGGATCTGTTAGCATCAATAACACATTTTGCATTTCATATGTTACTCGTTCACGAACGATAATGGGTTTTATAATCTTTGTCCGAATATGCTGTTGCATATTTTGTAATACAGCATACACTAATTCTTGGACAGAAACTGCTGATATTACTGATGGCTTCATATTATTCTCCTTACACTTCATAGAACCATTTTTTAACTTGCTCCATAATATAACTGTTTCTTTCTTCAAACGATTCATACTTGTTACAATTCACAAACAAGGTCTTTTCAGGTGGATACTCTTTCAAAATCTTTATAAATTTATTTGATATACGTTGAGCAAGAGTCCGTTTTTGATATGCATTTATCTCTAACTCTTTTGGCTTAATATTGTGTTTTATATACGTCTGTTCATTAGCATAAAAAACAATTATCTTTGTTTTCCATTTTTTTGAATTGATCAATTGTTCTATTCTGCTTTTATATGTTGTTGAAATAGCACAACCACGAAATATTGGACCATAAACCAGCTCATCTATAGCTGAACGATCAAATATTTTTATTGTCTTTCGATCATATCTTTTATCTGACCAAGTATTTAAATCTTTCAATTCATCTTCGAGTTTATGGAGTTCTTCTCGATGTGCAGCTTCTCCCGTACATACTGGCGCTCCAAAATGTTTATATTGTACATCATAATCATCGATATTCAATATTCGCTGAATTGCTTTTGCTAATGTCGTTTTTCCAATATTGTCTGGTCCTTCAATAATTAAGAGATAATGCATTAGTCTTCCTCCTCTACTTCGTTCATGATATCATGAAGCGTGTTTTTCTTCTGTACGATAGTATTCTGCAATTCCTCAACAGCTGATTGTATCGGCTCTGTGAATGTTTTCTGTGCATCATACCACTGAATCCATTCTGCTGATCGTCGCCAATATGAATAATATTTATCAATGATTTGATATTGTACCAATATTGCTAAGATGCCTTTCGTTCGCTCACGTGACACATTTAACTTCATCATTAATAATGAGAGCGTGATATATCGATTCTGTTCTAATATCTCATAGAGAGCCTCTCGTAGTTCAAGGAACTGTTGTTGCAATATCTCATGACACGTCATAAATGGTTTCGCATCAAATCCTTGAATATCCGCATCGCCAACCTCAAATCTCAGCGCTTTCCCCGTAAATATAGCTGTCTCAGCTGTCTCAGCTGTCACATGTGCAGGTGTTACAATCAATTGCCCGACAACGAGCACATCGATATCTTTTCCCACTCCTTGAACAGGATATCGTAGTTGTCCATTCTTCACGACAATAATTTCCATGCAACCTCCAATGTTTTATGATCAAAAAAAATTTTATATCGTTTGTCTTTGTTTTTACGCCTCAAAAATTCAACTAAATTTCAATTATGGTTTAATGATCCACTCACGATCTGTCGCATCTTGCACGACCCAACTCAATTCAATCATTTCTCGCCAGACCATTCTCACCACTGATTGTGAATATTCAGGGAATGCCATTCGTAAATATTCTTCATTTAGTAAAAATCGATTATTACGATTCATACGTGTTTTGTATTCTTGTAACCATAGCTCAACATCTTCTAACATCATTTTTTTTCTGTGGTTTTGAAAGATACTCATAACATGTTTGATCATGAGCACTACACCTATCATCATCATACTTAGTAAAAATATTAAACCTGCTTGTTCTAATGTCATGTTTTTCTCCTTATGCTGGTTGTTCGCTTTTTTTTATTAATTTAACTGGACGACAAATACCTGTCCACATATCTTCACGCTCCTTAAACATCGCTCGGTCTTCAACACATGCTTGTCGATCGAAATATCGTAGTGTCTTCCGCTCAACTCCACTTGCTCCCAAAAAATAAATCGTCAATAACCACACAATCATTTGTCTACTCTTTCTCTAACAAATTGTGCCGCATACATGGTGCCTTTTTGCGTCCGCTTAAAAAATTTCACTTCAACTGTCGCGCCTTTCATCCCATATCTTCTTTTCCAAAACTCTGCTCGTTGCGCATCTGACATACCTGATACGTGGATTTTTTTCCCATTCTTATCTCGGCACACTAAGGCACCAAGCGTCTCTTTGTATTTGCCTAGCCCTTCTTTCATCCCAACGACGATGACCTCTTCTGTTTGTGTTGGTTTTAAGCGAAGCCACAACCCACTTCTCTTGCCCCATTCATAGCGTGACGACATGTTTTTAATCATCGTGCCTTCATATCCTTGGCGCAAATGCATTTGATATGTTTGAAAAAAATTTTGTTGTGATTCTGCCAAATCCCACTCAACATGCTGTAAGTATTCCCATTGTTTTTTCTTTGTCAACCACAAATGTCTTAGTGTTTTCTTTCTTTGTATGAGTGCAACATGATCTCGTTGAATCACTAAATCAAACATATAAAACCGAATGTCTTCCAACTCGCGCTTCGATTTTGAGGCTTTCATCACTGAGATGGTTTTCTCCCACCCACCACTCTTTGACCATAGTTCTCCATCAATAAAATCACCCTTCGCCAATCTCACATGCTTTAGCTCTTTGAGGATAGGTTCCGCATTGAAAATTGGCTTTCCACTATATGACAACAATGCCCCATCCTTAAAACATGCGCGAATTCCATCAAACTTCGGCTCGATAATTACTTTCGACCAGTCAATCGTCATTGTGTCTGGCCGATAATCTTTAGGCTTCATCATATGCGTACCTCCTCATTTTGCGCTACACGACACCACGTCACTTTACGATCCCTCCTTTCCTGTTATATACCATTCTCCGTTCGCGTTTTTTCTCATATCTGCAAACATATTCGGAAATTCTAAGCCTACCCGTCGTGCGACCATATCAAAGACTTCTCGAATTTCTTCTTCTGCATGGACTGATGTTCTTAATGGAATGATATGCCTTAGAGCATTAAAATTCGCCGTCCAACCAATTGTTGTCAACATGCCATTCGGTGCGATGCGCCGTAACAACGAAGTGAGCTTCTTCTTCACATCAAACGGCTGATTATCAATGTCAAGTTTATTCTCTAGTCTTTTAATGGCATGAACAATCCCTTCTCCACAACATGTAAATATGTCTTCAACATACGTACGAGTTTCAGGTGGTAGATCTTTCAATACGTCTGATTGATATTGTAAGATTTGATCAATCCGCACATAGCGCATGGATTCTTGGCTAATAGCCACACCCACGCGATGGCGCACCAGTTCATGTGTAAAGACGCGACTTACATTATGAAAGATAAATGAAATATTCGCATGCTCAATGACAGCGCCATGTTTTTGGTCGTTGATATTTCGTATATACTGCCGATTCCCTTCTCGCACTTTCGTGACATTCTTATTGAGCCCAATGCCAAAACTCCGATAACACAACCGCCCCATTATTTCAACCAATTCTTCCGCTTCTGTTGGCGCGTTTGTCTCCCATCCGATCGCGCCAATCACGTGTAGAAACTCCCGTACATCGTCTTCAATCAACTGCGGTTTCTGAATCATAAATACTTGTGGCTTTCGAAAGATGCTCATGTTTTATGCCTTTCTTGTATTCTTGCTTTCTCATGTACTTCGTTCATCTTTTCTCCTTTGCTTTTCAAAAATGGTACATTGCGCCGCTTTCAAGCCCATGCCTTCTTTCCACTCTTTTGGCTGTCGTGGCCTTGGCCATTTTGGATGATAGGCAATCACTTTCGCTACCAACTCGCATTGCTGATATTTCGCACAGATGAGACATTGTCGCAGCGTTACTTGATTTTCGTCAGTTATCGTCCACATGTTACTCGTCCTCCTTCATGGACTCCACTTGAAATCCACATGAACTGGGTTTCTGTCAACATGAACTCCCCCCAGGCAGCGGGGGAATGGGGTGAGCCATTGCAATCCTCGATCGACTCACCCTTTTCGTCCCCTCCCTTCAGGCCTCCTCGAGCTGAAATCCCGCTGCGGTCATCGCTTCGAGATCCAGCTCGGCCGCCTCGGCATAGGCACGGGCCTCATTCTGAGTTATGACCTCTAGGCCGCTGCCGCCGGAAGTGCCGCTCGTGCCCTCGGGCTGCGCCCATCGACTCATCGGTCCTCCGACTCCCGCCAGGAAGTACGCTCCTCGCTTCGTGCGGTACAGCGTCGTCTCATGCCATTGAAAATCGCCTCGGTAGTAGTGGCACGGCAATTCACAGATTTCCAGAGCTGTTTCCGTGTCGTAAATTTTGCCGTCAATCACTCGTTGCATGGTGTGCTCCTTATTTATACTGGTTGAAGTTACAATTGAAGGCTGCTCGCTCTGTTCGATAAGTTTCGTACCATTGGGTGTGCTGGCCATCTATCCAATGCTTTTTCCAGACTGGATAATACGGGCCTCGCCATTTTGTGCGACTGGCTCGTTTGCGTTTCTCATTCTGGTACCATTCCTCCCAGATCCGAAATCTCGTCATGTCATTCACCGCCTTTCTGGTTATGGGTTATGTGCCTAATGTCAGAACTCCCCCCCCTCATTGGCGAATGAGTAATATCTGTTTGATTCGCTAGTTTCTTAGCCTACCGCTATCTGGATCGTGCGCCAGATGAGGCAGATGATTCATAGTGCAATGACGCCGATCAGTAGCCATTCACTTGGTGGTATGGGATTCATGCTTCTCTCCTCCTGGTGATCGTTTGGTTATTTCGCTTTTGAGTCTGGCTTTAACGCTTTCCATGGAATGATGGTCACGTCATAACAATCAATTTGCCCGTGATATCGCTGGATGAAAAAGTCTCTGGATTTTGGTAATCGGGCCATCAGGTTGAGCAGTACGCTGAGGTTGGCTTTGACTGTGAATTTCGTGCCCATTGGCGCGGTTTTTAAGATTTCGCCGAATTGTTTGAGCTGGCGCCGATTCATGGCCATGGTGTCCTCCTGTCCTCTGATTATAATGGTGGTTACGCTTCCTCTAGCTGAATCATTCGTTGCATGGGTTTTATGGTCGCTCTCCTTTTTTTGTGTAACGTTTGGGTGGTTGCTGTTGTTTCAATAATTCTAATCCTGCTATCAACATTTCGGCCGCCAAATATGCCATCAATTGCGAAATAAACTGTGGTGTCTGTTCACCAATCAATGCTCCTCCCCACTCATCGAGTGTTTCATCTGTCAATATCACTTCTAATCGTTCATCAAACTCTGCCAAGAATCTATCAGTCATCACGTGTGATTGACCATGCCATTGTGGGCTTGTGAATATGTCCAACACAAATGGGAGTAGTAACATATCCACTGGTGTGATTGAGCCAAACTTTTGACTGGTTTGTAAGACATTCAACATTTCCACCGCGCGTATCGCGGATTTGCGCATAAGGTCTTTGGTCACGTCATCTAATTCTTCCCATAATGAAATCGCTTGTACGTCGGTCTCATCACGACTCGCTCCGGCTTCTACGACTTTTTCTTCCTTTTGTCCTTCCACTCCTTCTCTGTTTTTTGATTCTTCTTGCTTGTGTGTGGGTTCTTGTTTTCGTTTTTTGGCCACGCTCTTCTCCTTTATGATTCTGTTCGCATTGTTGTTCGCCTACTTTTCCAGTGCTGCACTTCCGCTCGCACATTCATTACACTATTTCTTAACTCATTCTGCTTTCTCCTTTCTATTGTTCTGACATGGCGTCTTGCCACTCTTTCTCATCATGTGCTTATGGTGTTTCATACTTCACTAATTTATGTCTTAGTTCTTCCATCTCGCTCTCCAATTTTCGAATTTTTTCATCTCTCGAATCTATGTTGCCAGATAATCCATTAATTAATTCTCGCAAGAGTATACTCAAATCTATTGCTTCTCGTTTTCGTTTTGTAAAATAGATGGTCGCGCCTTGTCCACGAATTTTATTGGCATGTGTACGAAAATACTTATCCAGTGCTATCTTTCGAAGATGATGCGTAGCTTCAAAAAAATCTCTAAATCGTTTTCCATCTGATGTTTCAAACATTCGTTGTCCATCTCGTTCTAATTCTCGCATACCGCCTGTACAGATCACTTGAGATAAATATCGCATGTGTCATACTCCTTTGTTATACCTTTGGATCATCGTCTTTTGTGAAATGTTATGCTCAATATCCATCTGCTCGCTTAATCTCTGCACCACAATCAATGCTGTGTCCATGGTCATTTTCCACTTCAACAAATCTACTAGTCTCTAATAGCAGACCATCAAACATACTATCAATACATCGATTCATCGTGACTCTTCTTTTATCGTACGTCCACGTTCAGCACAATCTTCATTTTGTTTTTGATTACGTAATTCTCTTGCGCGAATTTCGTGTTTGACCTGTTCCGAATTTATCATGCGCACCTGATCATAGAATGGCATAGCTATAATTCCATAATCTGTGCGCGTATTTGTGTGTATAACTAGTTTTTCCTCTGAAAATTCAAACTCAGAAATACAATTCAGACAAATTATTCGCACGTTTCCACTATCCATCCCTTCTGAGTTTTTTGTCGGACTAATTATAAGCCAATGCATCGGACTATATTCTGTTAAAATTTCTTGTACCATGCGTTGGCGTTCTTGCCTGTCTGTTTCTTGGTTTTTTACTATCGCTACGGCGTCCATATACTTCGTACTCATCGTGTTTTTATCGAATTTTAACCAGTAGAGCTCTGCATCGGCTTTATCAAGTTGGCTAATCAACCACAACATTGTGCCTGTCATGAGCACTAAGGCTATGATGAGAATGAGTTCCAAAGTCGTCATATTCGCATCCTTTTTTTTAGTTTTATTCTCTTTATGTTTGTGCTGTGAGCACCATACGATACCCACAGCACTTATCATGCTGATCTCCTTATTTTTTCTCATACCTTAATTTATCCCATACATGCCTCCTTTCTGCTCGTGGCCACAATCTACTCTATCGCGGCGGATAGAGAGAGATGTTTGTTATTGCATTTAATTATATATTTTTATAACATTTTGATTCGTTAATAATACACTATAATTTTACACATAATTGCTCATAAATTGCTCATAATTTCATATATATTTCCTATTTATTTCTTCGCTTTTATTCTTTGCATGCGCACTTATCGCTCCAATTTTGGATTATTGCTCGCACTTCCCATATTTTTTATAGGAACTCATATAGTACTAATACCTTAGAGTTTTATACTTAGAAGATTGTCTTTTTTCTTCCAAAAAGTCAATAAAATCAACGCTTAAAAATAAAAAAAAAAAAATAAAAAAAAAAATAAATAAAACAGAATTTAGTATATAAAAAATAGATTGGATAGGATTGGATAGGATTGGATAGGATAGAATAGAATAAAATAGAATAGAATAGGATAGGATAGGATAGGATAGAATAGAATAGAATAGAATAGAATAGGATAGGATAGGATAGGATAGGATCTTATTATTATTATTATTATTATTATTATCTATATATATATATATATATATATATATATATATATATACATATATATATATATATATATATATACATATATATACTTTATCCAATACCAATACCAATACCAATACCATTCCAATTCCAATCCAATAAAATATTTTATTAGTATATGTTGATTCTTATTATTTTTTTTTTATTTTTTTTTTTTTTTTTTTTATTTTTTTTTTTTTTTTTTTCATCGTTGATTTTATTCGCTTTTTTTCTTCTAAAAGGACAATCTTCTAAGTACCAAACACTGAGATATTAGACTTATAAAAAATCCTACAACAATTTATTGGATGCATAAGTTGTTGATTTTGCAGAATTTAAGGAACATTTTATTGGAAGTAGAAGATAAGTAATAGACTCTAAGACATTAGACTTATAAAAAATAACAATATTGTTGTTATTTTTAGTGAAAGCATTACGTGCATATAAGTGATAAAATGAAAAAAATGTAAAGAGCAAGCAAACAATATTGGAAGATAAATAAGGTACTTTATGTAAACGAAAGAGAGAAGCAGCAGGGAAGGACAAGAGGAAGAACGCAAAGAAGTGCGAGAGGAAAAACTTTAAGCCAATACGAGGTGCATGTGTCAGCAAAAACAAAAAATAAACGAGCGGAAACCGTCCGCAATATTATCAAGCAAGAAGGCGAGAGCTTGTTTGATGATTTGGATCCAAATAAAGATGCAGAGTTTGATCCTACCATAGATTTACCACAATCAGGGCCTGAGCATTTTTCTCGCACTGCGCAACATCGCGATGAATTGGTGATTGATGAGCTCTTAGCATCAGTCCCAAAAAATCAAGGGTACTACTTGAAGTTATATCGAAATGTAGGACCAAATTCTTATGAGTTGAAGCAGCGGATTGACAATTATGATACATGGACAGATTTAGAGTGGGAAGTTACATCGATAGTCAGACATAATACACGCCTGAATCCAGGCAAGTGGGGCAGTGGCACCTACCGTATTGTCGTATGGCGTGATGGTGGCATTCGAGCAGGCGCAAAATATCGGCCGATGGAGTTTCATATTGATGCACAAGAGCCTGAAGGACTTGATAAGAAACCAGAAGAGCCGCTTAATCCGATGCTACTCATGCAAGAACAAATGAGTGGCATGGCGCAGTTTATGCAAGCGATGAGCGCCTTTATGCCAAAACAAATTGATCCTGCCGAATCGCAGAAACAAATGGCCGAATCATTTCGACAAGGGTTATCGGCATCAACAACTGAAGCATCATCAACAAGTAGTGCCATGGCCATGATGATGTCAACCGTTGTAACCATGATGAGCAAGATGATGGAAACGATGGCGAGTATCAATAAACCAGCAGGACCTATTGAATCATCCGAACAAGCCTTATCGCGCACCATAGAAACCTTATCCCGTCTGAATGTGATTCGTCCGCCAGATAAACCCAAAAATATTATCGAACAACTGGGAGAGATGAAAGCGCTTGGCTTCGAGCCGTTCAAACAATCAGATCCAATGGCACAAGTACAACAAATGAAGTCGTTGGTGAGCCTTGTGAGTGATATGGCTGGTGTCGGTGGCACAGGAGAAAAGCCCTCAATCATTGAAAAATTGATTGACGCCTTGGCGCCTGTGCTACCTACCTTATTACCGAGCATCAAAGGCTTGTCGGATAATTATCTGCAGTTGCAACACACACCACGTCCAGCAGCATTACCAAACCCGATGGTACAGACATTAGAAGATAGAGCAAGTCATCGAGAATATGCCGCACCGCCATATGAATCGTATCCAATGGGGAGTATACAAGGAGGTGCGCAGCCACCACAACCACAACCTAACGCATCAGGTGAGACGATGTTTGGATTTTTCGACAACCTAAAGCAGGCGATCGTAAACAACAACACAAGCTTTTATCCATATCTCTTCAATGCCATGAATCAATTTGGTGGAGCACAAACAACTCAAGCGCTGGCGAATGGGCAAATCTCGCCAGAAATGCTCGTAGGTCAGCTAAGGCAGTTGGGAGGCGCAACATGTAGCGCGCCAGAGCTCGTCGCACCAAGTCTAACGTACGCGCAAGGATTTATTGCGTGGGTACAGCAAGTGATTCGCCAACAACAACAGCATCAACAAAAAGTCGATGCGCATGGAGCGAAGAATGGCAACGGCACGCTCACGCCAACACCAAAACCGAATTTGTACACACAAGATGAGATTGTCGCAGCATGCCAAACGTGTGGCGCCGAATATGTGTACGATTCGGTTGCGCAATTCCAAGGTGAGAATGGCACATGTGAAGATATCATGAGCGGCGCGATTTGTGGCGGGCAGCT
>Ga0210044_10003388_pt1 | contig 22781 bp, 20 predicted proteins | sample CryGey13umfilter_2_FD_183959 | JGI IMG/M metagenome (GOLD analysis project Ga0210044, IMG submission 183959) | Groundwater microbial communities from aquifer in Utah, USA - Crystal Geyser 4/9/14 3 um filter (SPAdes) (version 2) | ecosystem: Environmental > Aquatic > Deep subsurface >... | reverse complement strand
CCTTTCAGATAATCGCCCGATTGAGCAACGGGTGCGTCGTCTAAAGCCGGTTTGATGGCGACTGCTTTGCCACCTATCAGGCTCGATTCATATATTTGGGCAATGCTGTTTTTAGAAATGCCTAACGGTTTATCCATTGTGATGGTTACCAACAACTTGGATGTCTTTCCTTGAAATTCAATATCGCTTACTTTGCCAACATTAAATCCGTTGACGGAAACCGGTGTGCCGGTCATCAACCCTTGTATGTCATCATAAACTACGTAATAGACAGTAGAAAAATTGAAAATATTTTTCCCCTTGAGATAGTTGAAGCCCCATATAAAAACAACAAGAGCGGTCAGGACAAGGGTAGCAGCTTTAAATTCTTTGGACAGTTTCAATGCAATAGATTTTAAGGCAAAAATAAGGTTTCGTTTTTAAAAATTGGTGATTAGTCGCAATGTATTTTATTTTTCTAATTTTTTTAATGCCTCCTTCAAAGGAATTTGTTTGTTTTTTTCATAAGAGGCAATAAATGCGTCTTTGTATCCCGATTGCTGCGCCTCTTTTAAGAACTTTAATGCTTTGGAATAGTCATAGGTTTCTTGATAAAGATAGCGGTTTATTTTACCTACTTTTTCACTTGAAACAGGCGATAGCCCGCTGAAATTATTCCGGTTTAAACTGATTTTTTTAGCACTGGCGAACAGTTGGATTTTAAATAGAATGATTTTGTCTTTTGTGTTTTGTGAATAAAAATCGGCCACGGTTGTGGTAGATTTTGTTTGTGAAGAATCTTCTGCCTGAGGGTTGTTGTTTTTATCAAATGTATAATCGCTTTGGTTATCATAAAAAACCGATTTATACCTAACAAGTGCCTGATAAACAGCATTTGACATATCGACCTGCCCACTTGTCGAATCTAAATAACGGCCTTCAGCATAGTTGGACAAAAACCCGACTTCTACCAAAACACTTGGCATGAAAGTCCTGCGGATAACCAATAAATTAGCTTGTTTTACGCCTCGGTCAACGCGATTGTATTGATTGGCAAAATTATCCTGGATCATATCGGCCAATTGGATACTTTGATCGGTGTATTCTTCTTGTAGCAAAGTAAGCCCGATGACGGTTTCCGGGGCATTCGGATCAAAGCCCTCATAGTGCGTTTGGTAATCGTCTTCCAAAAAAATCACGGAGTTTTCTGATTTGGCGACTTCAAAATTCTCTTTATTTTGGGCTAACCCCAACACAAAGGTTTCGGTGCCTTCCGCTTGGCTTTTGTGATAATTACAATGTACAGAAACAAACAAATCTGCTTTGGCTTTGTTGGCAATGTTGGCGCGGTCTTTCAATTCTACAAAAACATCGGTTTTGCGGGTGTAAATCACCTTTAAGCTAGGAAGGTTTTCTAAGCGTTTGCCAATCTCAAGTACGATGTTTAGCGCAATATCTTTTTCCTTATGACCGTTTCCCATATTGCCCGGATCTTTTCCGCCGTGCCCGGCATCCAAAACGACGGTGAAGGGTTTGGTGCTTTTTTGCCCTGTGGCAATATCAAAAAAGAAGACAGAAACTATCAGGAAAAGCAGAATTTTTCTCATACAAATTTAATGGTCAACGATTGTTTAATCTATAACGATGAATGCTTCTTTTTCGCTTACAAATAGCCAAAAAATATCCGTAAGTTTGGGGCTTCAAAAACTGAGCCATAACTTTACAAAATTACTATTTAAAGTGTTGCAGGCAAATTTGATTAAAACATACCTGAGTTTGTTGGTTTTACTTGCGGTGACATTTGTTTCGCGTGCGCAAGAATTTCCGCTTCCATCCAAACAAAAACCAATTCAGACGCAAAAAGACACGCTCGTTTCGCAAAAAGACAGCCTGTTGCGGAAAAAAATCGAGGCTACACGAAAAGAAATTTTAAACGACACCATCAAGCCCAAAACTTTGGCCATCGCTGATTCGACGGTGACAGCCACCCTCGATTCCTTAAAAAAAGATTCGTTGCAAAAAGACAGCCTTCGCAAACCCAAACCTTTTTTGGATGCCAACATCATCTACAAGGCCAAAGATTATCGGCGGCTCGACCAAAAAAACAAAAAAGTGTATCTCTACAACGAGGCAGAGGTCAAATATGGCGATGTAGAACTGCAATCCGGTGAAATTCAAATCGACTACGAAAAAAATGAGGTTTACGCGCGCGGCATCAGGGACACGGCCAACGTCATGATTCAATATCCTTATTTTAAACAAGGTACAAATGTAATTGAACCCGATTCGATTCGATACAATTTCAAAACCGGAAAAGCGCTGATTTACAATTCACGAACCAAACAGGGTGAAATGAACATCATCAGCCCCATCAGCAAACGGGTCAACGACTCGGTGATTTACATTAAAAATGCCAAGCTCACAACGTCGCAGGACTTGGATGACCCGGAATATTACTTTTTGGCGAGAAGGCTCAAAGTAGTCCCGGGAGAGAAAGCTGTTGTCGGTATCACCAATTTGTTTATCGCCGACGTACCAACTCCCATCGGAATTCCTTTCGGTTTTTTTCCTTTAAACAATGAAAAATCACTATCGGGTATTATTGTTCCCACTCCTGGAGACGACAGTCAACGTGGCTTTTTTCTTCAAAACGGAGGATATTATTTTGCGCTTTCCGATTATTATGACTTGGCAATCTTAGGCGATGTGTTTTCAAACGGAAGTTTTGCGCTTCGTTTCGAATCTTCCTACGCCAAACGCTATCGATACCGGGGAAACATTAGTTTGCGTTCTGAAAATTTAATAACCTCCGAACGCGGCTTGCCTGATTTTGCCAAAAGCAACAATACCAATTTTCGTTGGTCTCACTCACGTGACAGAAAGTCGAGTCCAAATTCGTCTTTTACTGCCTCGGTCAACATTGCCAGTAGCAACTTTTTCAGGGAAAGTGTCAACCAGCTGAATACCAATAATTTTCTTTCCAATACATTGAGTTCTTCTATTTCATACTCAAGGACTTTTCCGGGACCTCCCGGTATCAATATGTCGATGACGGTCACACATTCGCAAAACACCAATACGGATATTGTCAATATGACTTTACCTACATTTCAGGGAAGTGTGGAACGAATTTTCCCGTTTGCACCCAAAACTGGTGTCAAGAAAGGCATCATTGACAACATCAATTTTCAATACAACTTACGGGCGGAAAACCGCATTCAAACTTTTGATTCTCTTTTCCTGAAAAAAGAAATGTTTGACAATGCCAAAGTTGCCGCTCAACACACCATCCCGATTGCGACCAACTTCAAAGTATTCAAATATTTCAGCGTATCGTTGGGCACAAATTTCAACGAAGTTTGGACACTCAACACCATAGACAAAAGTTTTGACACGATTACAAACAGAGTGGTCTCGCAAGAAGTTAAAGGATTTGAGTCATTCAGAACTTACGATTTTTCTACCAGCATTGGAACCACCATCTACGGAATGTTTGATTTCGGAAAGGACAAAAAAATTCAGGCAATTCGCCATGTGATGCGACCTTCCGTCAGTTACTCCTATCGCCCGGCTTTTAGTCAATATTTTAAGAAATTTGAAGTGCCTGAAACCGATTCCAACGGCAATCCGCTGCCTTTTATAGACAATGAATTCACACCTTTTGAAGGCGGTATTTTTGGCGCACCTACCAACCGCGAATCCAGTTTTATGGGGTTTTCGCTTGCCAATACTTTTGAGGCAAAGGTCAGAGACCGAGACACCACCAAAACCGAGCCTAAAAAAATCATGTTGCTGAGCAGTTTAAATTTTTCGACCGGATATGATTTTAAGGCCGATTCCCTCAATCTCAGCCCACTTTCTGTCAGAGGCGGCACGCAGCTTTTTGACAACAAACTGGGCATCAATTTTGGTATGATTCTCGATCCGTATGCCTTAGACAGCAAAAATAATCGATTTAACACGTTAAACATCAACAACGGGGGAAGCCTTTTCCGGCTGACGAGTGCCAACCTCACAACCGATTATTCGTTCACCAGCGATTCTTTCAAACCCAGACAACAGCGACAACAAGACGGCTCGCAGAACAACTCGCGAGATGACGATTTGTTTGGAGTTTCCGATGATTTTTCCGATGAGCGATTGCGCGATGAGGAAGAGCAAGAAGAAGACAAAGACATTGGGAAAGACAAATGGTACACGGCCAACATGCCTTGGGATTTGCGGTTTTCTCATTCATTGAGTTATTCTAATGCAAGACGACAAAACGAAGTAACCAATAATTCATTAATGTTTTCCGGAAACGTCGATCTGACCCCCAATTGGCGCGTGGGTTTGTCCTCGGGCTATGATTTTAAAAACAACGGTTTTTCGTTCACCCAAATCCGGTTCGAAAGAGATCTCAGAACCTGGCGCATTAATTTCAATTGGACACCGCTCGGAAACCGGCAGACTTGGTTTTTCTTTATCGGGATCAAATCTTCTGTCTTGAGCGACATCAAATGGGAGCGGAATCGGCCGCGTGACCAACGCTTGTAAAATCAATGGGCAAATTTGAAACGAAAAAAACGAAAAAAAGATTCAGGATTAAGGACACAAAACTCAGAAAGGTGACTTTCATAAAACTTGAACTTGGAATAAATCAAAAAGGCAAGATGATTTAGTTTGTTTCCACTTTTCAATCATTAATCTTCAATCAACTCCGGACTTCTGATTCACATAAAATGATAATTAACAAAGAATTAGAAAACATTCAAAACTTTAATTTTAGTTTTGCTATACTTTTGTAAAAAATTACACTATCAAATGAAAAAAACTTCTGCTTACTTAATAACAATTTTTTCGCTACTGATTATTTCTTGCCATAAAAATGACGGGTATCAAATAAATATCGATGTACAAGGTGCTGAAAACGGAACTAAAGCCTATTTACTTAAATACGAAGACCAAGTAGGTGTGATTCAAGATTCATCTTTAATTGAAAACAACAAAGTAGTTTTTGAAGGCCGGGCGACAAATTCCGAATTTCATTTTATTCAATTTCAAAACAAAGGCGGCGCACTCCTTTTTTTATTGGAAAATGCAGAAATCCAAATAAAAGTTCACGCGGATTCGCTTTTCAAAGCTTCCATTGAAGGCACCAAAACCAATGAAGAATTGGTTGCTTACCGAAACCAAATGAACGATTACAACCACCGTCAAAGTGAAATTTTTGAGCAATCCAAATCGTTGTCCGAAAATGATACGGTTCTTATCAACGGGCTTCAAGCCACCTATGATCGGGTTGGCAAAGAAGCCAAGGAGTATGAATTGAATTACATCAAATCGCATCCGGATTCCTACTTGAGTACACTCATCATTCAAGAATTATTAAGTTTCAACGACATCTCTCCCAACGAAGCAGTCGCGTTGGCGGGCGGTTTAAGTGAACGTATAAGAAAATCGGAAATAGGGAAATCACTTGAAAATCAACTTTCCAAATTGGCTTCTTTGGAAGTCGGTGCGAAAGCCCCCGATTTTGTGGGCCCTACACCCGAAGGCGGCGCGCTCAAACTCAGTCAGGTGAATGCAAGAATCACTGTACTTGATTTTTGGGCATCTTGGTGTACGCCTTGTCGTGCCGAAAACCCGAGCCTAACGGCATTTTATGAAACCATGCATCCCAAAGACCTCGAAATTGTCAGTATTGCACTTGACAGAAATTCCGAAGATTGGAAAACTGCAATCAAAGAGGACGGCATGCCGTGGCTCCATGTGTCAAACCTGATGTTTTGGGAAGAACCCATTGCTCGTTTATACAATGTGATGGCCATCCCACAAACATTTGTATTGGATGAAAACAAAAAAATCCTCGCAACAGATTTAAGAGGTGAAGAATTGAGAGCTTTTGTGGAAGAAAAATTAGCCGAAAATAATTTTTGACTTCAGTGGTTGCTGGTGGCAGGCTTGTGAATTGGAATTTGTCTTAGATTCCCCTTAGATTTTCTTCATCTGCTGTTGCATCATCTTAATCTGATCTTTCAGCATATTTTGCTTGTCTAATTTTTTAGCTTCTGCCAACAATTCGGTTGCTTCCCTTTTTCTTCTTTTGGTCATGGCAATGCCTGCCAAATTCAATTTAGCCAAAGCCAAATCGTGCTTCATCGAAAGTCCGAGCGAAATAGCCTTTTTGAATAGTTTTTCTGCCTGCGTGATGTTCGTCTGAGAAGCCATCAAGCCTTTGAGGTAGTAGTAATAACCTTGTTGCTTTGTCGTCAGGGCGGCTTCCGGATTCTTGATTTTGTCTATCCATTTTTCGGCTCCCTTAAAGTCTTGCTTACGCAAACGCATAAATGCCAAAAGAATCAACTCGTTTTTATAATACAACAGGATAAAAACCGAAGAAAGAAGAATAAACATGATACCATTTCCGATGAAACCCTCCGTAAACTGATAGATGGCATACGCAAAAACCAACACGGATAGGATTAATTTGAATATTTTATTAAACATGATATTAAACTGGTTTTTTGAGTTGCCAAAGGTATAAAAAACAAAATAAAATATTTTAACTAACAGATTTGCGAAACTAAAATCTTGTCGTATATTTGCGCCGCTCTAAGCGATTACTCGATGTGAGTGGAAAACATTTAAGTTGTCAAGTATTTAAAGAAAAATATTCATGAAAAGAACGTACCAGCCCTCCAAGAGAAAAAGAAAAAACAAGCACGGATTCCGCGAGCGCATGGCAACTGCCAACGGCCGCAAAGTGCTTGCCAGAAGACGCGCAAAAGGAAGAGCAAAATTAACTGTTTCCTCGGAGCCAAGACATAAAAAATAGTGATTAAATCATTACATAAAAAAAGGTGTTGCTTTAGGGGTAGCACCTTTTTTTTATGTCCGAAAAATAAATTAGTTTTAGAGTCTACTCAATTTCAGTAAAATGCCTAAAAACATACAACTCAAATCGGTATTAATTATTGGTTCCGGCCCCATCATCATCGGACAAGCATGCGAATTTGACTATGCCGGTTCGCAGGCTTTGCGTTCGCTCCGCGAAGATGGGATTGAAACCGTACTGATTAACTCCAATCCGGCTACCATCATGACCGACCCAACGATGGCCGATCATGTATATTTATTACCACTCACCACCAAATCGATCATCCACATCCTGAACTGTCATAAGATTGATGCCGTATTGCCGACCATGGGCGGCCAAACAGCTCTGAATCTCTGCATCGAAGCGGATGAAAAAGGTATTTGGAGAGATTTTGGTGTGCAAATTATCGGCGTTGACATCGATGCCATCAACATCACGGAAGACCGGGAAAAGTTCAGAAAATTACTCGAAACAATCGATATACCTGTTGCACCCTCACAAATAGCCAATTCTTTTTTGAGAGGGAAGGAAATCGCGCAGGAATTTGGTTTCCCGCTGGTCATCCGTCCATCCTTTACACTGGGAGGCACTGGCGCGTCATTTGTCCATCGGCAAGAAGATTTTGTAGAGCTTCTCACCCATGGATTGGAAGCATCCCCCATCCACGAAGTATTGATAGACAAAGCGTTGGTGGGTTGGAAAGAGTACGAATTGGAATTGCTCCGCGATAACAAAGACAATGTTGTCATCATCTGTACCATAGAAAACATGGATCCGATGGGCATCCATACCGGCGATTCCATCACGGTTGCTCCTGCCATGACACTTTCCGACCGGACCTACCAACGCATGCGCGATATGGCCATCAAAATGATGCGCAGCATCGGTGATTTTGCCGGTGGTTGCAACGTGCAGTTTGCTGTGAGCCCGGATGAAAGAGGAGATATCATCGCCATCGAAATAAACCCGCGCGTTTCCCGCTCTTCAGCCTTAGCTTCAAAAGCAACAGGATACCCCATTGCAAAAATAGCCACCAAATTGGCCATCGGATACAGTTTGGATGAACTTCAAAACCAAATCACCAAATCTACCTCTGCCCTTTTTGAGCCTACGCTCGATTATGTAATCGTAAAAATACCGCGTTGGAATTTCGACAAGTTTGAAGGGTCTGACCGAACGTTGGGACTGCAAATGAAATCGGTGGGAGAAGTAATGGCCATTGGGCGTTCTTTTCAAGAAGCTTTGCACAAAGCTACCCAATCGCTCGAAATCAAACGAAACGGATTGGGCGCAGACGGCAAAGGGCTAACCAATTACGAACAAATCATTGAAAAACTCACGTATGCCAGTTGGGATCGGGTTTTTGTAATTTATGATGCCATACAGATGGGTATTCCGCTGAGCCGCATCCACGAAATCACCAAAATTGACCTTTGGTTTCTCAAACAATTTGAAGAATTGCACCTTCTCGAAAAAGAAATTGAAACATTTACCTTAGAAACACTGCCCAGAGAATTGTTGCTCGAAGCCAAACAAAAAGGTTTTGCCGACCGTCAAATAGCACACATGCTCAACTGCATGGAAAGCAAGGTTCACGAAAAACGAATAGATTTCAATATTAACCGGATTTACAAGCTTGTTGACACCTGCGCAGCCGAATTCAAAGCGCAAACCCCTTACTATTACTCTACTTTTGAGGCAGACTTACAAACACCTGACGGAAAAAGATTTACTGACAATGAAAGCAAGGTTTCAGACAAGAAAAAAATCGTGGTTTTGGGTTCCGGCCCCAACCGGATTGGGCAAGGCATCGAGTTTGACTACTGTTGCGTGCACGGCGTTTTGGCAGCTGCCGAATGTGGCTACGAAACCATCATGATAAACTGCAACCCGGAAACAGTATCCACCGATTTCGACATCGCTGACAAACTCTATTTTGAGCCCGTATTTTGGGAACATCTGTACGACATCATCCTGCATGAAAAACCGGAAGGCGTAATCGTGCAACTCGGTGGGCAAACCGCGTTAAAATTGGCAGAAAAGTTGAGCCGGTATGGTATAAAAATAATTGGAACAACCTTTGAGTCTTTAGATTTGGCGGAAGATCGTGGCAGTTTTTCAAAATTACTTCAAGAGAACAACATTCCTTATCCGCCTTTCGGCGTAGCAGAAACCGCGGAGGAAGCTTTATCACTGTCAGACACCCTCACTTTCCCCCTTTTGGTCAGGCCTTCGTATGTGTTGGGTGGCCAAGGGATGAAAATCGTCATCAATAAGCAGGAACTGGAAGAAACCGTAGTCGATTTGCTTCGAAAAATCCCCAACAACAAATTGTTGCTCGATCATTATTTGGACGGTGCCATCGAAGCCGAAGCTGATGCCATCTGCGACGGCGAAAATGTCTATATCATCGGGATTATGGAACACATCGAACCCTGTGGTATTCATTCCGGGGATTCCAATGCAACGCTTCCCCCCTTTAATTTGGGCGAATTGGTCTTGCAACAGATAAAAGATCACACGAAAAAAATTGCCTTGGCTCTTCATACAGTCGGTCTGATCAATATTCAGTTTGCCATAAAAGATGACTTGGTCTATATCATTGAAGCCAATCCGCGTGCTTCCCGGACTGTCCCGTTCATCTCAAAAGCTTACGGCGAACCCTACGTGAATTACGCTACTCGCGTGATGCTTGGAGTCAACAAGGTTACGGATTTCCAATTTAAACCAAAACTGAATGGTTTTGCCATCAAACAGCCGGTATTTTCGTTCAATAAATTTAAAAATGTCAACAAAAAACTTGGGCCGGAAATGAAGAGTACTGGAGAAAGCATTTTGTTTATCGAAAACCTGCGCGACGATCAGTTTTATGAGCTGTATGCACGAAGAAAAATGTATTTGAATAAGTAGAAATCGGAGTGATTAGTGTTTAGTAGAAATTAGTTTATTGATACATTTTCAAATTAACTTAATCCCTATCTTTGGTAAAATTTGATAAAAATGCTTTTCAGACAACCCGGAATCCTGTATTTTTTGTTCTTACTGGCCATTCCGATTGTTGTGCATTTGTTTAAGCTGCGAAAATTTCAAAAGGAATATTTTACCAATGTTGAATTGCTCAAACAGATTCAACTGCAAACACGCAAAAGTTCTGTTCTCAAAAAATGGTTAACGTTGGCGATGCGGTTATTGGCATTGGGATGTATTATTTTTGCTTTTGCACAACCCTATTACCCGTCTTCCGAAAAATCACTCAGCGATTCGAAAACCTTTATTTATTTAGACAATTCACTCAGCATGCAAGCCTTAGGTAATAACGGCCCGCTGTTGCCGAGAGCCGTACAGGATTTATTGTCTTATTTTCCGCAAGATATACCCGTTACTTTGCAGACAAACAATCAAACTTTTCAAAATACAACTTTAGAAAGCATCAAAAACGAATTGCTCGAACTCAACTATACCAACCAACCTGTCAGCGCGAAAGAATTGATGCTCAAAGCAAATCAGGTATTTTCAAAGCATTCGGATAGTCAAAACAACTTACTCCTTATCTCCGATTTTCAAAATTTTTCTCCCGCCAGATTTGATTCAATCCATACGGCCGGGGTGAAAACACGTTTTGCTATCCAAAAAAGTATCAACCAAACCAACGTATCATTGGACAGTTTGAGCATCGAAGATGGCGAAAATGAAAACCTGAAAATCAAGGTATGGATAAAATCAAACGCAGCTGCTTCTGAGATTCCAATTTCACTGTTTTTAGAAAAGGAATTAACCGGAAAATCAAGCTTGTCCTTCAAAAAAAACGAGACACAAACCACCGAATTTTCCGTTCCTAAAAAGGATAAAATCAAAGGATATTTGCAAATTGAAGACAACGGATTGTATTTTGACAACCGCTTGTATTTTGCAAATGACTATTCTAAAAAAATTAAAATTTGGGTGTTGGGCGATGCAAACAACGATTTCCTTAAAAATATTTATACGCCCGATGAATTTGATTTCAACCCTATCTCATCCGAAAAAACAGATTATACAGACTTGATGGCGCAAAATCTGATTGTGCTCAACGAGTTGAACGCCTTCACACCCGGGCTCATCGAATCACTTGTGAAATTTCACAAAAATGGTGGAAGCTTGTTGATTATCTTGCCCGAAAACACAGACCTTAATGCCTATAATTTGTTGTTACGGAATTTGAATCTTAGTAATCTATCTAAAAAAACAGAAACAGAAAGACTGATTACCACCATCCATTTTTCTCACCCCCTATTTAATGATGTTTTTGAAAAATCGGTTCTGAACTTTGATTATCCAAAGGTTGCTTCCTATTATCGGTTCGACAGTTCATCATCCTCCAAACTATTGAGTTTTGAAAACGACGATGCCTTTTTTGCAAATCCGTCCGCAAATATCTATCTGATTACAGCTTCTTTGCAGGTGGCCAACAGCAATTTCAAAAACAGCCCGCTGATTGTCCCGAGCTTATACAAGGTAGCGAAACAGAGTTTCGCCACCCAACAGTCCTACTATTTGCTCGGCAAAATCAACACCATTGACTTGGAACAAACCTTGGATAAAAACGAAGTATTGAGTCTGAAAAATACCGGCTCAGATTATATTCCGCTTCAGCAACAGCAAAATAACAAGGTTTCTTTGACCTTTGATGAATTTCCGAAAACCGCGGGGATTTATGAAGTCTATTTGAAAGACAAAACCATCAAATCGATTGCGTTTAATGATGATCGAAGTGAAAACATACAATCACGCGACGAGACAACTTCCCAAAATTCATCCATACTAAGTTATGATTCGACAGCCAAACTGCTGTCTGAACTAAAATCTCAGGGCAAAGAAAAGCAGTTTTGGAAATGGTTTGTTATTTTTGCACTGTTATTTTTAGTGGCTGAAACCTTGATACTTAAATATATCCCATGAACATATTACTCAAATCTGCCACCATCATCGATTCGGACAGCCCTTATCATCTGAAGGTTCAAGATGTTTTGATTGAAAACGGCATTATTTCAAAAATTGGAAACAGCCTGAAAGCCGATGCACATACAAAAGTCATTCAATTAGAAAACCTCCACGCCTCACAAGGATGGTTTGACAGCAGTGTGCAGTTTGGCGAACCTGGATTTGAAGAGCGCGAAACCTTGGAAAATGGTCTTGATACCGCAGCCAAAAGCGGATTTACAGATATCGGTTTACAATCCGATTTGATTCCGGTGACTGACACCCACAGCCAGATTTCCTACCTCAAATCGAAAACCAAAAACTACGCCACCACCGCTCATCCCTTTGGCGCATTGACCAAACTGAGCCAACAAAAAGAACTCGCTGAGCTTTACGATATGCACAAAGCCGGCGCAACGGCTTTTTATGACTACAAAAAACCGATTGACAATGCCTATCTGCTGAAACTTGCCTTGCAATATGCACAAGGATTCGGCGGATTGGTTTGTTCCTTTCCCAACGACGGCAACCTGTCGCTCGATGGTGTGATGCACGAGGGTGAGACCTCAACCAAACTCGGGCTCACCGGCATACCCGTCTTGGCCGAGACACTTCGCGTGGCGCGCGACCTGCAAATATTGGAATATACCGGCGGAAAACTGCACATTCCCACCATCTCGTGTGAAGAAAGTGTAGCACTGATTGCCAAGGCAAAAGACAAAGGTTTGGATGTGACTTGCAGTATTTCTGTGAACAATCTGGCTTTGACGGACGAGGCGCTGTTTGAGTTTGACAGCAACAAGAAAGTACTGCCGCCGCTCCGTAATGAAGCAGATCGGCAGGCGATGGCCAAAGCGGTCAAAAAAGGACTGATTGACCTGGTCACTTCCGATCATTGCCCGATGGATGTCGAACACAAAAAAATGGAATTTGACCACGCCGCCTTTGGAAGTATCGGGTTGGAAAGCAGCTTCGGGATTTTGAACAAGCTTTTCGGCTTCGAAAAAGCAATCGCCTTACTGACCGCCGGAAAAAACCGTTTCGGCATCAAAAATCTGCCGATAATTCCCGGAAATGAAGCTAGGTTGAGCCTGTTCGACCCGGAAGGCAACTCGGTTTTTACAGTCGAAAACATTTTATCATCTTCTAAAAATTCAGCCTTGATAAACGAAAAAATAAAGGGCAAAACCTATGGGATATTTTCACATAACCAATTAATTATCAAATAACTAAATCATGGAAAACAACACCGTATCCGATGGAAAAGCGATGGCCATCATCAGCTACATTACTTTGGTAGGCACCATCATTGCCATCATCGTCAACAGTTCGGGCAAAAAACCGTTTACGAGTTTCCACATCCGACAAGCATTCGGTTTATTGCTAACCCAAATAGTAGGAAGCCTGGTTTTGGGCACATTTGGCATTCATTTCTTGGGATGGGCTCTCAATATTTTCATCTTAGTCCTTTGGATCATCGGCCTGCTGGCTGCCATCCAAGGCGAAACCAAAGTAGTTCCGTTTTTGGGGGATAAATTTCAAGATTGGTTTAAAGGGATTAGTTAGTTTTTATATCCAAAAAGGAAGCGCAATTTTGGTTGATGGAGACTGGTTACTGGTTCAAGTTTAAAGTTTTTTAAGTGACTAGCAACCAGTAACCAGCGACAAAAAAAATCGTCTCAATATATCTAACATTAAAAAATGACTGAGTTATCGTTGCCCCACCTCGTCCGCCAACCCGAAATTGCGTCCGAAAACCCACCTCTTTTGCTGATGTTGCACGGGTACGGTAGCAACGAAGAAGACTTGTTTTCCTTCGCCGATTGGTTGCCGAATAGCTTGTTGATTGTTTCACTGCGTGCCCCTTTTCAACTTCCCCCCTACGGTTTTGCTTGGTACAGCATCAATTGGGATGCCGCCGATGGTAAACTTTCGGACATCCGGCAAGCTGCCGAGTCGCGCAATCTGATTGCCAAAATAATCGATGAAATCATCGAAAAATACAAGGTCGATAAGAGCCGGATTTGCCTGATGGGATTCAGTCAAGGCGCCATCTTGAGTTTAGCTACTGCCCTCACCTACCCGCAGAAAGTTCAGTATGTGGTTGCGCTCAGCGGTTATTTGAATCCGGAGTTGATCCCGCAGAAAATGGCTGTTTCAGAAGTATCAAAACTGCAGGTTTATGCTTCCCACGGCGCCTCAGACCCGGTAATTCCGGTCGATTGGGCGAGGCGGACTCATCCTTTTTTGGACGGTTTGAATATAGCGAATGAATACCACGAATACCCGGACGGGCATACCGTTTCGAGAGACAATTTTGAAAGTTTTCTGGTTTGGTTGAAAGCCCGGTTTGATTGAATTTTGTTTTCTTATCAGGCTAAAAAATAATATCTTAGTGTGGTTAAAAAGAAAGAAAAATTAAAATGGATAATTTTAGATTTTTTAAGGTAGGCCAGACTATATTAATTTTAGCACTATTTATATCGAATGCTGTTTTTCCCCAAAGACTAAAACTGACGTACCAAAAATATATAGACACAACAAATACTCATGTGCGTGAAATAACCGATTTGTTTGAAAACTACCTGAATTCTAAAACCGATCGTATTTATGACAATCCATATTGGAATACGTATGAAAGAAAAAAATAAAAGAATTCGACGTACTCCAAAATGAATTTCAACCGTCTTTATACATGGGTTTTCCGGTACATATTTTAAGTATCAACACCTATGATGAAAATTTACACCGGATAAAAGTGCAGTTTTCTTATTGCCAGGATGACGGGGGCCCTTATATTTTAAGTATTGTAAATTATTACATAAAAAGAGAAAACGGAGTATTAAAACTCTACAATGCCCTATTCATTAATAGAGAAAAATGGTCGCATACCCAATACGGCATGGTTGACTATTATTATCCAAAGTATCATAAATTTAACGTAGAAAAAGCTAAAGAATTAAGCAACTTTATTGATGAAGTAAGTAAAAATTTTAAGGTAACACCGAGACCCTTTGAATATTATTTTGCCAATGATTATGAAGAAATCCAAAATTTAAAAGGCTTAGACTATTGGTACGGGATGGGTGGCAGATTAAAACCCACGGGAACCTCAGATGAAAGGGTTTATGCATCAGGACTGGGTGAGGACTACTTCCACGAAGTTTTTCATGTTATTGTAAACACACAATACTCAAACAAACACTTGTGGACAAGTGAGGGAATTGCAACATTTTTAGGAGGGAGCAGAGGGAATTCTTTGGCTTGGCATTTGAAAAAAACGCATGATTTTTTAGAAAAACATCGGGATATTGACCTAAACAATTTGTTAGATTTAAGAACAATTGATGAATTTACGGATTATCGCTATGTTGTGGGAGGACTAATCGCAAAAAATATATATCAAAAAGGCGGTTGGAAAATGCTGCGAGAGTTTATGAATTCAGGCATAACAAACGAAGATTATTACAACGCTATTAAACAATTCCTTGGAGTTTCCAGGAAAAACTTGAACAGCTATCTCAGAAAAGAAATAGCTGAGGAAGTTAACTGAAATCGTTAAAACTTTGACGATTAAGAGTTTATAAATTTGAGTTGTATTTAATTTGAGTTCAAAATTCCCCCACTACCGCCAACCCGACTCCAAAGACTGCGGTCCTACCTGCCTGCGGATTGTTGCCAAATATTATGGCAAAAACATACCGCTCCCACAACTCCGCACCCTGAGCGAAACCGTCCGCGACGGCAGCAGCATGCTCGGCCTGAGCGAAGCCGCAGAAAAGATAGGGTTCCGCACCCTGGGGGTAAAGCTCTCCTTAGAAAAACTACAAGAGGCTACCCTGCCCTGTATCCTGCATTGGAACAACAATCATTTCGTTGTCCTCTATAAGGTTGGAAGCAGGAAGCGGGGAGTAGGAAGTTTTTTCACAAAAAAAAATTCTGCTTCCCCTCCTTTGGAGGGGGCTGGGGGGAGGCAAACTCCCTCCCCTTTGGGGAGGGTCAGGGTGGGGCTAAGTGACCCTGCCCACGGTTTGTTGGAATACACAAAAGAAGAATTCCTAAAGTCGTGGATAGGCAACAACGCCGATGAACACACCCAAGAGGGTATTGCTTTGTTGCTCGAACCTACACCCAAAGCTTAAAAATTTATCTCCTTAAAAAGTTCAGACAAAGAGACATTTAAAGCATGTGCTATAACAGCGATGGTAGAAATACTGGGGCTTACTTTTCCTTTTTCAATTTTGTAGATATATTGCCTGTCATTACCCATTAAATTGGCCAATTGTGTTTGCGTAAGGTCGCTCATTCTTCTATAGTAACGTATTCTTTCGCCTACTTTTATAGGAGCTGTCGCTTTGATAGCCTCAATCTTATCTTCAGGAATCCATTCCATAAAACAAAATTGAAACAAATAATACAACATAAAGTAACCTTATAAATATACTTAAAGAACTTTATATTACTACTTTTTTTCATTTTTATTTGGAAGTTAAAAAATTTATGCATAGGTTTGAATGGTAAAAAGTTACGTAACAAACAAGGCGGAAACCGAAAAGCCTTAAATAGAGTAGGTGAAATTTAAAATTTTATGTTATGTTGACATTAGAAAGATTAAATTCAGAAAACTTTGAGGTTATAACGAGTAAGCAGATGCAAGGCATTTGCGGTGGAGGTACAAGAACAAAGGAAAAAGAGGAAAAAATAACTGTACCGGATGGAGGAGGGTTTGATTTTGAAAAAAAGAAATCAATAGATTCCGATAAAATTGAATAACTTCTACAGTATTACGGAGCTGATTTTAAACTAGCAAATTCAGCTCCGTTTTAATTTAACATTCCAATGATATTAGTTTTAAGTAAATCAAGACATGAAACATCCACAGACGAGGTAATAAGTTGGTTGATTTATTTTAATGTCGATTGGAATAGAATCAATGGGATTGATTTTGAGAAAAAGGATGTTAATTTAAATTTAAAAAAAGAAATATTTACATTATTAGATGAAAAAATAGACTCAAAAAGATATCCTGTAATTTGGTACAGAAGGTGGCATGATGAAGATTCTTTTGACGAAAGTATAAAAGAATTTGAAAATAATTTTAAAAATAAAAACGAATTACTTAGATATTTATATGACGAAATGGATACAGTAAAAAACTTTCTTTTTTCTAAACTAAAGAAAAGTTACTGGCTGACGAACCCACTTAAGACAAAGTTAAACAAACTTATAGTACTTGAAGAAGCAAAAAATATAGGTTTACTAATACCTGATACTTATGTGCTAACACAAAAGGTTGAATTAATAAAAAAATTTAAAAAGCATAATACCTTGATTACTAAGTCGCTTTCAGATTCTCCAAATTTAATTTCTAAAAATGATGGTTCCGATAATACAATATACACCGAGGAAATTAACATAAAAATGATTGAAAATTTGCCTGAAAACTTCTTTCCAACATTATTTCAAAGGAAAATTAACAAGATTGTAGACTTAAGAATTTTTTACTTAGATGGCGTCTACTATCCTATGGCTATATTTTCACAAAAAAACAATAAGACCAAAATTGATTTCCGACACTATGATTACGAAAAACCCAACAGGGCTGTACCATATAAACTGCCAAGTGATATTGAATCAAAATTAAATCATTTAATGAAACGGCTTCAACTTAATTGTGTGTCTATAGATATGGTATTAGAAAAAGAATATAGAAAATACTTTTTTCTTGAAGTTAATCCTGTTGGTCAGTTTGGTATGATATCTTCGCCTTGTAACTACTTTCTTGAAAAAAAAATAGCTGTCCATTTAATTAAGAAACACAGAGCAAATGTAAAGTCATGATCATGGATTTTAAAAAATATTTTTTGCCGTTGAATTTTTTATTCCTAACTAAGGATATAAGCGAATCAGGTCGTTTTTTCAGGTGCCATCCAAAAAATAAGCTTAAATCGAGAGATAGTATACTTCACAGTTATTACAAACCAATTAGTAAAGAATGACAAATTTAATTCAATATAATAATGCAGGAGGATGTTTTTTTATTGTTTGCTGACTGTATCCCCGTAAAAGGTTTTAGAAGTTCAATCATTTGTGATTTGGGAAGGCAATTAATTTATAAGATACCCAACTCATTTTATTTTTTTATAAAAAAATACGAGGGCTTACCTGTAAGTAAATTAGATAAAGATTATAATACGCAAAATGAGAAAGAAATTATTCAAGAATACTTTAGATTTTTAGAAGAAAATGAAATAATTTTTTGGTGTAACAAAGAAGAAATATTTAATTTTCCAAAAATAAAACCAATATGGCAACATTTTGGATCAGTTACTAATTGTGTAATTGATTTCTCAAATAACATAGATTATGAAATGATTTTATTTGACCTAAATGAAAACGGATGCTTGTATTATCAGTTTAGAATTGAAGATTTAAAAAATTTGGCTGTAGAAAAGTTCATCAAAATAATAAATTTTCTAAAAGAAAAATGTCACAACTTTACAGCTTTTGAAATCATTTCAAATTACCATGCTGCTATTCATGAAGATTTTATTAATACTTGTAAACAATTCATTCACTTAAGAAAAATACTATTCTACAATGCACCTTTTAATTCTATTGTTAACAATGTGATTTTTGATGTGATTTTCAAAGATGTTACGTCAAATTTTAAGGCTGGTAAAAGTTCTATAGACAAAAATGGATTTTTCCCAAATTCGGAGTTTTTTTTTGAATCAAGATTAAGAAATCCCTATTACAATGGTAAAATAGTAATAGATAAAGATGGGAATTTTAAAAATTCAATTGAAAGTAATCAAACCTTTGGAAACATTTGTTCTGTTTCATTAACTGAGTTAATTAAAAATGAAGATTTTACTGAAGTATGGTACGCTTGTAAAGACAAGATAGCCGTTTGTAAGAATTGCGAATTTAGATATGTTTGTTTAGATGATAGACCTATATTTTTTAATTATGATAAGAGTGTATACATGTCCAATATTGAATGTAATTATAATCCAATAACTGGCAATTGGTCATAAGATATATGTTTTACTAATTCTTGATTAAACTAAGACATCGATTCAATAAATTAATAATCATTGTCGTCTAATGATATAATTATGAAATTTTTAATATCCATACTAATGTTTAATTCGATGTGTTTTTCCGTTTCGGCGCAAGATGTCATTATAGAAAAGAGAATTTTTAATCCTGATTATGATAACATAATATACAAAAGGAATAATGTCTTTCGATATTCATACAATTATGAATTGAACGGTGAAAGTTTTAAAATGGCTTTATCTTCAGATGGTGGAAAATTAAGATGGGTTAATGAAAACATCATCGAGAATGAATATTTAATTCTAAATGAAATAACATGGGAAGTCATAAAACCAAAACTTTTTTCCAGAACCAATAGATTTCAATCGGAACTTTTATTTACTTATTTTTTTAATAAGAATGATTTTAGCTTGAGAGAGTGGACAGGTTTGGTTGAAAATAAAGATAATATTTGGATACATCCCCCACGAGCAAATCTATTTAATATTTTAGAGTTATCACCATTTCCGTTTGTCAAATTACCGTTAAGCTTAGATAAAACTTGGTTTAGTGCCATTGGAATTACAAAAAAATGGTATAAAATTTTAAGCCATGAGGGCGATTGGCAAGGTCTTTTTTATCACAAAGCTGAATATAGGGTTATTGACCATAAAAATATAACAACACAGGCAGGAAAAATTGATTGTTGGATTATACAAGCTAAAGCCGAAAGTGAATTAGGCAAAACAACATCTCTATTTTACTTCAATGAAAAATATGGTTTTGTAAAATTAGCGTATGAAAATTTTGATGGTTCAAATTTAACTTTTGAACTCATAGAATTCCCGTACTAAATTGATTTTTCTGTGCAAAATTTCCCCAACTACCGCCAACCCGACTCCAAAGACTGCGGCCCCACCTGCCTGCGGATTGTGGCTAAATATTATGGCAAAAACATACCGCTCCCACAACTCCGCGCCCTGAGCGAAACCGTCCGAGACGGCAGCAGCATGCTCGGCCTGAGCGAAGCCGCAGAAAAAATAGGGTTTCGTACTTTAGGCGTAAAACTTTCGTTAGAAAAACTACAAGAAGCAACCCTACCCTGTATTCTGCATTGGAACAACAATCATTTCGTTGTCCTCTATAAGGTTGGAAGCAGGAAGCGGGGAGTAGGAAGTTTTTTCACAAAAAAAAATTCTGCTTCCCCTCCTTTGGAGGGGGCTGGGGGGAGGCAAACTCCCTCCCCTTTGGGGAGGGTCAGGGTGGGGCTAAGTGACCCTGCCCACGGTTTATTGGAATACACAAAAGAAGAATTCCTAAAGTCGTGGATAGGCAACAACGCCGATGAACACACCCAAGAGGGTATTGCTTTGTTGCTCGAACCTACACCCAAGTTTTATGAAGAGATTCCCCCTCACCTTGTGGTTGGGGACTCATCCCCCCTTTGGGGGGAACGAGGGGGGAGTTTCAAAATGCTCTCCACCTACGTCTTTAAGTACAAGCGTTTCTTATGGCAGCTTATCATCGGTCTGTTGGCAGGCAGTTTGTTGCAATTGATCTTCCCTTTCCTGACCCAAAGTATTGTAGATGTGGGCATCAGGAATCAAGATGTCCACTTTATATACCTAATCCTAATCGCGCAACTGTTCCTGTTTTTGGGAAGGACTGCCGTAGAAGTCATCCGCAGTTGGATATTGCTGCACCTCAGCACCCGCATCAATATTTCGCTGATATCCGATTTTTTTATCAAATTGATGAACTTGCCTATTTCCTTCTTCGACACCCGGATGACAGGCGATATTCTCCAACGCATCAACGACCACAAACGCATCGAGCAAATACTGACTACCTCATCGCTCAATGTGCTGTTTTCGATGGTTAACTTGTTGGTTTTTGGCGTGGTTTTGGCTTATTACAGCTTGCTTATATTTGCCGTTTTTGCCATCGGCAGTATCGCTTATTTCGCGTGGATATTGGTGTTCTTCAAAAAGCGCCGTGACTTAGACTATAAAAGGTTTTCGCAAATCAGCCAGGAACAAAGCAAGGTCATCGAACTCATCAACGGCATGCAGGAAATCAAACTGCACAATGCCGAGAAGCAAAAACGCTGGGGTTGGGAATTTTTGCAAGCACGGTTATTTAAAATTTCCATGGAAGGCCTGGCATTGGAACAATACCAAAGCGTGGGGTCGAACTTTATCAACGAGCTCAAAAATATTTTGATAACCGTTCTGGCAGCCAAGTTGGTCATCGACGGCAATATCACCCTCGGGATGATGCTGGCTATCACCTATATCGTGGGCCAATTGAACTCTCCCATCAGCCAGCTTATCAACTTCCTCAGGGAATTGCAGGATGCCAAGATATCTTTGGAAAGGCTTTCGGAAATTCACAACAAAGCGGACGAAGAATTGAATGATGACGAAAAAACTCATGAAATCGGGGAAGATTCCGGTTTTTCCTTAAAAAACCTCACGTTCAGATATATCGGCTCCGATGTACCGGTATTGAAAAAACTGAACCTTGAAATCCCGGGCAACAAAGTTACCGCCATCGTGGGCGTAAGCGGCAGCGGCAAAACCACCTTGATGAAGCTATTACTGAAGTTTTATGAGCCTAATGCCGGTCAAATAAGCCTTATTTCCTCTTCCCTTCAGGGCGAAAGTGCAGCGCTTGACCTTAAAAATGTTTCCCAAAGAACTTGGCGGGAGCATTGCGGCGTGGTGATGCAGGAAGGATATATTTTCAGCGATACCATCGCCAACAACATTGCAGTAGGCGTTGATTTTGTAGATAAAGCAAAACTCAAACAGGCAGTTGAGATAGCCAACATTCAAGAATTCATCGAGTCATTGCCTCTGTCCTACAACACTAAAATCGGGATGGAAGGCACAGGCCTCAGCACGGGGCAAAAACAACGTTTGTTAATCGCTAGAGCCGTGTATAAAAACCCGAAATATTTGTTTTTTGATGAAGCCACTTCCTCGTTAGATGCCAACAACGAACGGGCAATTATGGACAAACTGCAAACCTTTTTTGAAAACAAAACGGTGGTGGTGGTGGCACATCGTTTGAGCACGGTAAAAAACGCTCACCAAATTGTGGTTTTAGACAAAGGAAAAATCGTTGAAGTGGGAAATCACAAAGAATTGGTGGCCAAACAAGGGCAATACTATCATTTGGTGAAGAATCAGTTGGAACTTGGAAAATGAAGAAGCGGGAAGTGGGAAGCGGGAAGTTCAGTTCATTCAAAAAATCTTCCAACTTCCAGCTCCCAACTTCTATCCATTTATCATAAATTAGCATTGAGTTAAAAACGCAACCATGAGCTTTAAATTTGAAAAACTGATAATCTGGCAAAAGGCAATGGATTTTGCAGAAGACATCTCTAAGCTTTCATTACAGTTTCCTAAAAGAGAAGTTTATAATTTATCATCTCAGATTTTAAGAGCCTCAGATTCTGTTGCTTTAAATATTTCAGAAGGTTCAATTGAGCAATCAAATGCAGAATTTAACAGGTTTTTAGGGTATGCCGTCCGTTCGCTTGCCGAAACGGTGACTTGTTTATACAAGGCAAAAAGGAGAGAGTACATTACCCAATAACTATTTCAAAAACATTATCAAGAAGCCTACGATTTAATGAATATGATTATTGCCTTTAAGAACAAATTGAAATGATAAGCGGGAGGTCGGGAGTGGGAAGCGGGAAGTTTTTTTGAAAGCCATCTTCCAACTCCCAGCTTCCATCTCCCTGCTCCCATCCCAAAACTCAAAACCATGTCAAAGAAAATCAACAACATACAGCTAAGAAGCGAAGAAGTCCAAGAAATCCTAACCCGCGTACCGCATTGGATGATTCGATACGGAAACACCGTTTTTCTAAGTTTGATTTTGATGGTACTGTTGCTATCGTGGTTTATAAAATATCCGGACCTCATCA
>Ga0210044_10003387_pt1 | contig 22786 bp, 13 predicted proteins | sample CryGey13umfilter_2_FD_183959 | JGI IMG/M metagenome (GOLD analysis project Ga0210044, IMG submission 183959) | Groundwater microbial communities from aquifer in Utah, USA - Crystal Geyser 4/9/14 3 um filter (SPAdes) (version 2) | ecosystem: Environmental > Aquatic > Deep subsurface >... | reverse complement strand
TCTCTCAAAATACAGTATCAGCACCATCATCTACACCAACAGTATGTATCAATGTAGCAATTACACCAATAACACACACTACCACAGGAGCGACAGGCATAGGAGCAGCCTCAGGATTGCCAGCAGGAGTTACCGCCACTTGGGCAGGAGGAGTAATAACGATAAGTGGCACACCAACTGTAGCAGGAACATTTAATTATAGTATTCCTTTAACAGGAGGTTGCGGAACAGTAAACGCCACAGGAACGATTACCGTAACACCAAACAATACGGTTTCTGCTGCATCAGCATCACCAACAGTATGTATCAATACAGCAATTACACCAATAACACACACTACCACAGGAGCTACTGGTATAGGAGCAGCATCAGGATTGCCAGCAGGAGTTACCGCCAGTTGGGCAGGAAATACCATAACGATAAGTGGCACACCAACAGTAGCAGGAACATTTAATTATAGTATTCCTTTAACAGGAGGTTGCGGAACAGTCAACGCCACAGGAACAATTACCGTAACACCAAACAATACAGTATCTGCTGCATCATCATCCCCAACAGTGTGTATCAATACAGCAATAACACCAATAACACATACAACAACAGGAGCTACTGGTATAGGAGCAGCATCAGGATTACCAGCAGGAGTAACAGCCACTTGGGCAGGAGGAGTAATTACGATAAGTGGTACACCAACAGTAGCAGGAACATTTAACTACACGATACCTTTAACAGGAGGTTGTGGAACAGTAAACGCCACAGGAACAATTACGGTAACACCAAATAATACGGTGTCTGCAGCATCATCATCCCCAACAGTATGTATCAATGTAGCAATTACACCAATAACACACACTACCACAGGAGCGACAGGCATAGGAGCAGCCTCAGGATTGCCAGCAGGGGTTACCGCTAGTTGGGCAGGAAATACCATAACGATAAGTGGTACACCAACAGTAGCAGGAACATTTAACTACACCATACCACTAGCAGGTGGTTGTGGAACAGTAAATGCTACAGGAACGATTACAGTAAATCCTATACCAGCTGCTCCAACAGTATCTGATACAACAATTTGTTCAGGAAACACCGTTACATTAACAGCAACAGCACCTGGAGGTATTTACGAATGGTATAATGCTGCAAGTGGTGGAACATTATTGTTTACAGGAGCAAGCTATACCACGCCTGTTTTAGTTACCACCACTACCTATTATGTACAAACCACCGTTTCTGGATGTGCTGGACCAAGAACAGCCGTAACAGTTACTGTAAATCCTACACCAGCAGCACCTACCGCTAATGGAACAACTATTTGTGAGGGCAACTCAACAAGTTTAACAGCAACTGCACCTGGAGGAACATATGAGTGGTATGATGCCGCTATTGGGGGAACATTATTGAGTACAGGAGCTAGTTATACTACTCCTGTGTTAACATCTACAGATACTTTTTATGTACAAACAACAGTTAATGGATGTACTGGACCAAGAACAGCAGTAATTGTTACTGTTACTCCAACTGATGATGCTTCATTTAATTATTTATCTAGTACCTATTGTGTTACGGGAACAGATCCTACACCAACAATAACAGGAGGTTTTGGAGGTACATTTACTTCTTCACCTGCTGGATTAGTTATTAATTCATCAACAGGAACTATAGATGTGTCGGCAAGTGCTTTAAACACTTACACAGTTACATTTACAACAAATGGACCTTGTCCTAACAGTAGTTCTGTAAGTGTTACTATAACTAATGCACCTGATGCTACATTTTCATATACAACACCGATATGCCAAAGTGGAGCAAATGAATTACCTTCATTTCCACTTGGTGCAAGTGCAGGAGTATTTAGTGTTTCACCTGCTGGGTTAGTATTTGTAAATACAAGCACAGGAGAAATTAATACATCAGCTTCAACATTTGGAACATACACTATTACTAATTTTATTGCTGCAGCAGGAGGTTGTTCTTCAGCATCAGCTAATTTTACAGTTACAATAGATGAAGCAGCAACAGTTAATGCAGGAACATATAGTGATATATGTGCAGGAACAACATTGAGTTTAAATGGAATTATAGGAGGAAGTGCAACATCAGCAACTTGGAGTGGAGGTACAGGAACTTATGCTCCAAATGCCAACACATTAAATGCTACATATACTCCAAGTGCGGCAGAGCAATCAGCAGGAATAGTTACCTTAATTTTAACAACAAACAATCCTGCAAGTGCATGTTCTGCAGTAGCAGATACTGTTTCGGTGAATATTATTCCTTTACCAGCTGCTCCAACAGTAAATGATACCACTATATGTGAGGGAAATACAGCAACATTAACAGCTACTGCACCTGGAGGAACTTATGAATGGTATAATGCACCTACTGGAGGAACATTATTATTTACAGGAGCTTCTTTTACCACTCCAGTATTAACAGCTACTACCTCTTATTATGTTCAAACAACGGTAAATGGATGTGCTGGATCAAGAACTACGGTAACAGTAACCGTTAATCCAACTCCTGTTGCCCCTACTGCAAATGGCGATACTATTTGTGCAGGAGAATCAACTACACTAGTAGCCACAGCTCCCGGAGGAACTTATGAGTGGTACGATGCTGCTGTAGGAGGAACATTATTATTTACAGGGGCTAATTATACTACTCCAGCTTTAACAGTTACGGATACTTTTTATGTACAAACAACTATTTTAGGTTGTCCAGGCCCTAGAACAATGGTTATTGTAGTTGTCAACCCTATACCTGCAGCCCCAATTGTAGGTAATGCTACTATTTGTGATGGAAGTACAGCAACATTAACAGCCACTTCTCCAGGAGGAACGTATGAATGGTATGATGCACCTTCGGGTGGAAATCTTGTAAATACAGGAGCGACTTACACAACCCCAGTATTAACAACTACTACCTCTTATTATGTGCAAACAACCGTAAATGGATGTACAAGTGCTATGACTACTGTTACAGTTACTGTAAACCCAATACCAGTAGCTCCAACAGTAAATGGAGTTACCATTTGTGAAGGAAATACAGCAACATTAACTGCTACTGCACCTGGCGGAACTTACAGATGGTATAATGCACCAACTGGTGGAACATTGTTGTTTACAGGAGCTAGTTATACAACACCTGTTTTAACTTCTACAACTACTTACTATGTACAAACTACAGTTGGAGGTTGTACTAGTACTAGGACTTCGGTAACAGTAACCGTTATTCCTAATGATGATCCTTCTTTTTCTTATTCATCAGGTACATTTTGTATAACAGGAACAGATCCTACACCAACTATTACAGGTACACCTGGAGGAACTTTTTCTTCATCTCCTTCAGGATTGACAATAAACCCAAGTACAGGAGAAATCACAGTGTCTTCTAGCACTTTAGGAACTTATACTGTTACCTATACCACTAATGGAACATGTCCTATGGCTTCGTCTGTTTCAGTTACTATTACTACAGCACCAGATGCAACCTTCTCTTACAATGATCCTTTTTGTCAGTTTACACCAAATCCATTGCCTAATTTTCCTATTGGATCTAGTGCAGGGGTATTTAGTGCAACACCAGCAGGGTTAAATTTTGTTAGTACAAGCACAGGAGAAATTGATTTATCAACAAGTGCTTCAGGAACATATACCGTAACTAACTTTATAGCAGCATCGGGGGGATGTGCTTCAGCTACCCATTCCACAACGGTTGTAATAGAAGAAGCAGCAACAGTTAATGCAGGTAATGATACTACTATTTGTGTAGGTGATTTGGTTTCATTAAATGGTTCTTTTGGAGGGGTTGCTACAAGTGCCACTTGGACAGGTGGTGCAGGAACTTTTGCTCCAAATAATACTACGGTTAATGCTACATATACTCCAACAGCTGGAGAATATTTAGCAGGCTCAATATCTTTAATACTTACTACTAATAGTCCGGGTGGAGTTTGTACAGCAGCATCAGATACGGTAACAATTACTTTTAATGAAGATGACCCATCTTTTACTTATTCGTCTGGAACTTATTGTGCTACGGGAACAAATCCTGTTGCTACCATTACTGGTGGATCTACAGGAACTTTTTCAGCAACACCAGCAGGGTTAGTTTTTGTAAATGCAGCTACAGGAGAAATTAATTTGGGAGCAAGTGCGTTGGGAACATATACGGTAACCTTTACAACCAATGGAAGTTGCCCTGCAACGGCATCAGTAAGTATAACTATCACTAATGGTTTTGATGCTACTTTTTCTTATACCACTCCAGTTTGTCAGGGTGGAGTAAATGAATTTCCTTCATTTACACCAGGAGCTAGTGCAGGGGTATTTAGTGCTTCACCTGTTGGGTTAGTATTTGTGAATATAGCCACAGGAGAAATTGATGTAGCAGCATCTACTCCGGGAACATATACCGTTACTAATTTTATAGCGGCATCAGGTGGTTGTGCTTCAGCTACTCATTCTACAACTTTTACAATTGATATGCCTGCCACAGTTAATGCTGGTGCAGATATGAGTATTTGTTCTGGAGATAATGCACCACTTTCAGGTGCTATTGGAGGAAGTGCAACATCGGGCACTTGGAGTGGAGGTTTAGGAACATTTTCTCCAAATAATTCCACACCAACAGCAACTTATACTCCAGACCTTTCTGAAACTACCGTAACATTAATTTTAACTTCAGATGATCCTTCAGGACCTTGTTCTGCTATTAGTGATACAGTTGTAATTACTATTAATCCTATACCTTTAGCTCCAACAGCAAGTAACGATACTATATGTGAGGGAACTTCCACCACTTTACTAGCAACTGCTCCTGGAGGAACTTATGAATGGTATAGTGCTTCAAGTGGAGGTACGCTACTAATTACAGGAGCAAGTTATACAACACCTGTCTTAACTGCTACTACTACCTACTATGTACAAACTACTGTTAATGGATGTACAAGTTCTACAAGAACACCAGTAACAGTAACAGTTACACCTTTGGATGATCCTTCTTTTAGCTATTCTTCTGGAACATACTGTGTGAGTGGAGGTAATGCCATACCTACGATTACAGGTGGTTCAACAGGCTGGTTTAGTGCAACTCCATCAGGACTCGTTTTTGCTGATTCTTTAACAGGTGAAATAGATGTTGCATTAACAACATTGGGAACATATACCGTTACTTTTACAACGGATGGAGTATGTCCTGATAGTGCAACATTTACTATTACCATAACCAATGCACCTGACGCAACTTTTTCTTACAATGACCCTTTCTGTACATCAGGAAGTAATCCATTACCAATATTCCCACCTGGTTCAAGTGCGGGTACATTTTCTTCTTCTCCAGCAGGGTTAGTTTTTGTAAATACAAGTACTGGTCAAATTAATCTTTCTGCTAGCACTCCAGGCTTTTTTGCTATTACTAATGATATTGCTGCTGGTGGAGGTTGTGCAGCTGCAACATATACAGACACTATTGAAATTGTACCAGCTCCTTTTGCTGATGCAGGTTTAGATACTTCAGTTTGTGCTAATAATGCCCAAGTTGACTTGTCAGGTAGTGTAACTAATGCTGGTGGTATGGTTTGGACAACTTCTGGAGATGGCATATTTACTCCTGATACGATAAGTGCAAATGTTACTTATGATGCAGGAGCTAATGATGTTGCCAATGGTACTGTAACTATTTATTTAACTACTACTCAGAATGGCTTTTGTAGTGCTGCTGTAGATTCTATCATTCTTACCATAACTCCAGCACCAGTAGTAGATGCTGGTTTGGATATTTTAATTTGTAATGGTACTTTAACAGCATCATTAAATGGTTCTGTTATTGGTGGTGCTTCTACTGGAGCATGGACTACCTTAGGAACAGGAACATTTGCTCCAGATAACTTAACACTTAATGCATCTTATACATTTAGTCAATCAGATTCAATAGCAGGTAGTGTAATATTAGTGCTTGAAAGTACCAATAATGGAGGATGTTTAGCTGTTTACGACACGCTTGAGATAATCCTTTCTTCTCCAGCAACAGTTTTTGCAGGTAATGATACCACTATTTGTGCAAACAATGGGTTCATCCAACTTAACGGACAAGTGTTTGGAGGCACAGGAGCAGGAGTATGGTCAAGTTCTGGAAATGGTATATTTACTCCATCAGCCAATGATTTGAATGCAAGTTATCAGATAGATTCGTTAGATATTGTTAATGGTTCTGTTGTGCTGATTTTAGATGCAGTTAATTCTTGTGTTCCAGCTTCTGATACTATTATTATTACTATTGATCCTGCACCAATTGCAGATGCTGGAAATAATATTACCATTTGTGAAGGAGAAACAGCATCATTAAATGGGTCTGTTACTTTTGCAGGAGGTGGAGAGTGGATAACAAGTGGCACAGGAATATTTGTTCCCGACAATGTTACATTAAATGCTCAATATGTGCCATCCGCTGGAGATATAGCTAACGGAACAGTTACGTTGGTATTAGCATCAACCAACAATGGATTGTGTGATGCGGTTACCGATACCATCATACTAACAATTAGTCCACTTCCTATTACTGATTTTACACCTCAGGGAGGTCAGTTTAATATTAATCAGGTAATTGATTTTATGAACCAAAGTCAAAATGCAACAACCTATTTTTGGGATTTTGGAATCAATGGAGATACTTCAGTACTTGAAAATCCAAGTTATAGTTATGGAGCAAATGGACTGTTTACGGTTACTCTGATAGCGACTAATGCAGCAGGATGTGTTGATACGATAACGTATGACTTTGAAATTATAGGGGATGATGTAAAACCAGTAGTTGTTCCTACAGCATTCACTCCTAATGGTGATGGAATAAATGATGTGTTTAGTATCTTAGGAGGACCTTTTAAATCGTATCAATTAACGGTTTACAATGAGTGGGGACAAGAAATATTTATGTCAGATGACCAGGCAGATGGTTGGAATGGTTCTTTCAAAGGAAGTAGCCAGCCCTCAGGGTCTTATGTGTATGTGTTTACAGGTGTAACCATAGCAGATGAAACTATTACATTGCAGGGCGAAATAGCCATAATTAGATAAGGAAAAGCCTCCCCAACCCCTCCGAAGGAGGGGCTACGTAGAGGAGTGAAAAAGACTGGAAGATGGAAACAATTAACAAATAACCATTAACTTATAACAGATGAAAAACATAACTAAAATCTTAATCATAGCTGTAATGCTAATCTTGAACTTCAAACTTCAAACCTCAAACTTATACGCTCAAGATTTTCATGTGTCGCAGTTTGATGTGTTAACATTGTATTATAATCCGGCATTAACAGCTGTGTATGATAAAAATGATGAAGCAGATTATAAAGCTTTTTTAACCCATCGTTCGCAATGGAACTCCTTAGGTATAAAACCTTTTAAAACCTACTCGTTAGGATTTGATATGAGGCATAATCGATTTGGAATGGGAGCTTTACTGTTAAATAACCGTTCTGGAATGGGAGGATTTAATTCATTTAATTTTTTACTTTCAGGTTCTTATTTTATTATTGAAGACGCACAATCTCCTCATACACTTACAGCAGGATTGCAAATGGGGTTATTAAATAAATCGGTTAATCCAGATAGTTATCTTTTCGAAAGCCAGTTAAATTCGGTTACAAATACATTAGATGAAAACATGTCTAGCGGAGAGGCATATAATAGTAACAGTAAACTTAATTTCGATGCAAATATTGGAATATTTTACAGATACAATGAGGAGGGAGAATGGTATCAACCTTTTATAGGGTTTTCAATTTATCATATTACTCGCCCTAATGAGTCAATTACCTCTACCTCAAGTAATCTTCCTATGCGGTTCAATCTTAATTTTGGATCGAAATTTATTGTGAGTGAAAAGGTTACTTTAACACCTAATATCTTGTATATGTATCAAGCAAAAGCAACGGAATTCAATATGGGTTTCTTAGGTACTTATAAAATTAAAGATGAGAATGATATTATTTATGGCTTGGCTTACCGTTGGGACGATGCTTTTATTATGAATTTAGGATTTAGAAAAGATAATATTACTTTTAGAATGAGCTATGATGCTACAACTTCTTCGCTATCAAATTATAACAGTGGTAGAGGTGCTTACGAATTTTCGATAATAGTTACAGGTAAAAAAGGAGTAAACCCTTTTCAAAATGTGGCTCGATTTAACTAACCTCCAATAGCAATCATAGTTCTGTTGTTGGAATTTTTTTCTATATCAAAAAAATCTTTATCAGAAGCCATGCCGCCTCGTGTTTTAAATTTATGAAAAACTCCTTCTAAAATGAAAGGTTGAAGGTCTTTTCCTTCTCTTAAAGGAGCTAATAAATTAGTTTCGGTGGATGAAAATAAGCAGTTTTTTATTCGTCCGTTGGCAGTTAGCCTAATTCTGTTGCAGCTATCACAAAATGGATTAGAAACAGTACTGATTACTCCAAAAGAACCTTTGTATCCTTTAATTTGGAAGTTTTTGGCAGTACCATTTTTTTTGCTTGGCAATTTAATCAAATTTTCAGGAGAGTATTTTTTTTCGGCAGCGGCTAAAATTTCATTGAGTGTAACTACTTTTTCAGTATTCCATTTATTTCCATTAAAAGGCATAAATTCAATAAATCGAATGGCAACATTTTTATTTTTAGTAAATTCTATAAAATCAAGCATTTCATCTTCATTCATGCCTTTAATTAGCACATTGTTGATTTTTATATTAAATCCATTTTGTTCGTAAAGGTTAATGTTGTTTATTACCCTATCAAAATAATCTCTTCTTGTAATGGAATTAAATTTTTCTCTTTTGAGCGTATCTAAACTGATGTTAATGTCTTTAACTCCTGATTTTTTAAAGAGTTCTAAATAGTTGTCAAGTAAAATACCATTGGTGGTTATTCCAAGATTAATAGGAAGTTTGGTAAGCTCAATAATAATTTTTTCGATATTCTTTTTAATAAGCGGTTCGCCTCCCGTTAATCTTATTTTTCGCACACCCATATCAACAAACTTTTTGGCGATACTAATTACCTCTTCATGAGTCATCAAGCTTTCTTTTTCAGAAAGTTCAATTCCATCTTCTGGCATACAATACACGCATCTTAAATTACATCTTTCGGTAAGTGAAATCCTAAGATAGTCGTGCTTTCTTCCAAATTGGTCAATGATTTTTGAATTCATAAGGTTTGTAAAGTTAAAAGTTCATAAAGTTGAAGGACAGCAGTTGGAGGTTGGAAGACAGAAGTCATTTTCATAAATTCACATTTTTTTACTTACAATTGAGTTTATAGATTAAAGATTATAAATCTTCACCCTTTGTGTTTCCCTCAAGGGAAAAGCCTACACACATTCCCCTTAACTACTAATGCCTAATTTTCACATTTTCACATTTTCAAATTATTACATTGTAATCTACACCATTTCCAAAGTTAAGGTTTTAAAATCTTCTGGAGATATAAATTTTTGTGCTAAGGGAAAAAGTGTATTGTCTTCTCTGAAAATATGTAAACGAATAAGTTCAATTAATTCTTTGGCATTATTAAAAGCTACATCATAGGTAAATATTCTAGATTGAGCATCTCTTAACCGAGGAGCCAACCCCAAAAAATTAAACACTAAAGATCCTAATTGAATAAATTTAACATGATCATCTTCCATAATATCTACAGCTGTTACTGGATTTTCACCTGTTCCATGTTCGTTATTTGCCAAAAGTGCTTTTTGAAGTATTGGAAATAAAGTTTTTTCTTCTTTACGATTGTGCGGTAATAACTCGTTATCAAAAAAGTCGAAGAATTTTTTAAATCCATCATTTATCTCATCATTTAACTCATAATTCAATTCTTTAAATTGTGTTAGGGCTTTTTCAAAAATATCCAATACAACAATAACTTCTTCGTGTTCTTTTTTTAGCAACATCAAACTTTCATTTAATGCTGTATTATCAAGTTCAATCTTTGCATAGTTAGAATATGCATCAGGAGGATCCATTGGTGATAATTCATCCTCTTGAATAGAAATGTCTTTCTCAGGATTTCCTTTTACAGGGTCAATTTCATTTAATCTTTTGCCAGTTTCTTTATCAATTATTTTCATTATATAGTTATTTAATTAATGATATTATGATAGGTATCATTCATAATATTTCAATGATAAAATTACACTTATATATTAGCTTGAAAAAATGATTTAAGTCATGCTATACTCTTAATTAATAAAAAGCAGTATTATTGATGAAAGTAGAATCTGTTAATGTGTGTAAGAAAGCAATTAAATCAGCCTTATCTGATGTTGATAATTGTGCCCCACCTTGAGCTATATGATTCATCAACGGATCTACAGTTGCGGATTGTTGGAGACCAGTGCTATAAAAATCAATTACATCCTCTAATGTTGCATATCTGTTGTCGTGCATATAAGGAGCTGTTAAAGCAATGTTTCTTAATGTTGGGCTTCTAAATTTACCCATATCTGCAGGATCTCCTGTAACTAAATACCTACCTTGATCAACTCCACTGAAAGAACTGTTTAGTGCATTATTATGGTATTCCCTATCTGTCCATAGAGGATTCCCGGCACTTCCATGGCAGTGATAACAATCTCCTCTATTGTCATCCATATAAATATTGTATCCATTCATTTCTGAAGGAGTTAAAGCTGTTTCTCCACGGACAAATTTATCAAATTTTGAATCTCCAGAAATCATAGTTCTAATGAATTGAGCCAATGAGTAACTGATGTATTTTTGACGTTCAGGAGTGGAAAGTTCAGTTATTTTTACCCCAAAAGCTTTCCAAAAGAGGATTTGATAATTTTTATTTCTTTTCAAACGATTTAAAATACTATCGTTGTTGGCTTCAAGAAAGGGATTTCCTTCGGCTAAATCGGCTAATGCAACATTATCTAAATGTTCTTCTCCTCCATTCCAACCAAAAGCTTTTTGCCACCCTACATTTACATGAGGCAAAACGGCTGTACCAACTGGACCCATTGCTGAAATTGTAAAAGACTGGGCTCTTAAATGACAAGAAGAACAAGATAATCCATTTGTGCTAAGAATTTTGTCATAATAAAGGCTTTTACCTAACCGAACTCCTTCTTCAGTCATTTTATTAAAATCAGGATTTTCCATTGGGGGTAAATAGGTAAGAACACGTGGTAGAATATAATTTGGATTGTAAGTGCCAAATTGATCAATAGGAGTTGTAATTACTTCTTTGTCTTTTTTACAACTTAAAAAAGTTAATAAAAGCATAAAAATTAGTAGTATATTTTTCATAGTTATTTATTTTAAATTTATTCAATACAATCTTGATTAATCCATTCTAATACAAGTTGCTTATCAAAATTTGACAAACTTCTGTCGGGGGGCATTGCCGAAGGATATTCATCAACAACACGATGTTTTAATGTCCCATATTTTGCAGAAATTTTAACGTCATCGTAAGTTACTAGATATGGAGCTTGATTAATAGGGTAGGCACTATGACAAGCTTTGCAGTTATAATCTATAATTTTTTTTATATGAGAATTATAGGTAATTATACCATCAATGATGATATTGTTTTCGATAGGTAATGTTGTTGTGTTAGGTTTAATAGTATCGTATTTGCAAGCATAAGTGCTACAGAACAGTAAAGATGTTATGATAAATCGAAACAACATATTAGAGTATATATCTTCCAAAGTTAAAGGAGAAACAATAGAAATGACATGAGGAATATCATAAAAAAAGACCACTTCTTTTTACGGAAGTAGTCTTTTCATCTAACTAAAACTACGTTTAAGAATTATTTTTTTTCTTCTCCTGTAATAAATTTAGGTTTAATGGTTAACATTAACCAACCCCATCCGTTGTTATTTTTTTCAACACCTCTGCCAACGCCATCCGTAACTCCTTTTAAATAAGAAAGAGTTTCTGAATTCATTAATACAGAATAACCACCTTTAACATCAACACCTTTAGCTAATTGAAATCCAAAAGTTAAGTCTATCTCTGTTCCTAAATAGCTGTCCATTGCTTGAAGTTGGTCTATTTCTGATAAAGGAGTTCCAGCTTGAATTGCTGCATTATTATCTAGTTGAACTTTGTAACCATCAATAACTTCTTCAGCAGCTAAAAAGTAATGAACATCTGCACCTAACCAAAATTTTTCGTGTTTGTATTTTAAACCAAGGAATACATCATTAAGTCCAACAGAGCCAATGTGGTTTCCAACATAAAAGTAATCCATAGTACCATTAAATTTATGGTTGGTTCCGAAATGTGGATTAAAAGAATGGCTAACTGTTCTGTAAGCAAAAGAAGTATCTGTTTGACTTTGACCACTGAGGTGTTCAAGACCTAAATTAAAGGTAATTTTTTCAGTAATTTTATATGCTGCTTCTAACCTCAAATTCATTGCCTGAATTTCTTTGTTGTATTCTCCATCAACATCTGAAAAAACAACATTTCTATTGCCTTCAACACCCATTTGATAGTAGAACGCACCAGCTAATTGTAGTTTATTTTTATTATAAACTAATCTTGTTCCAGCAGTTTGGCTATAATTATCTTTGTAATAAGCTTCGACAGTTCCTCCTGTAATTACGCCAGAGCTATCATAATCTAACTGTTCTTTGCCAAGATTTAAAAAAAGCAAACTTGCATTAAAATTTTCAGAAAATTGATGATTTAACCACATAAACTGCATGGCTTTGTAAGAACCAAATTGTGCAACAGTTCCTGTTAGCCTCGCATTATCTTGGTTGTAGGCAACTCCAAAATCAATTTTTGTTTTTTCTGTTTTAAATTTTAATAATGCTGCATCATGAGCTCTTGATTGTTGAGCCCAACCTAAGTCACCAAAAATACGGTGATCATCATAAGCAATTTCTTGGCGACCAAATTTTAACGACCATTTTTTGTTTAAAAGAGCTTCTGCCCATGCTTCATGAACAGCAATGTAAGCACCATTGTTGTTTTGTTGCGATGCTGTTCCAACTGTTTGAGGTTGACTTCCCCATACTCGTATATCTTGAACCGAAATTTTAAAAATATAACCTTCTGTTTTATAACCAAAATTTAATCTGGTTCTTTGATCAACAAAAGCAGCATGATCTTGTGTTGAGTCGAGTATGTTTTTAAACCCATTTCGATATTCAAAACGAGGACGAATTTCACCGTCTAAGGTGAATTGGGCGAATGTAGGAACGCTTATCATTAGCAAAGCTCCTGTAACTATTTTTCTTGAGAGTTTCATGATTTTATAATTTTTATAATTTATAACAAAAGTAGTTTCGATTAATAGTTTATTAGATGAGCAATATCAGTCATTAAAGTTCTTTTTTATTGCCTATGGGTTATCAAACTCACGTTTAGGACCTTGATAATACCACCAGTTTAATACCAAACAAATCACATAATAAGCAGTAAATCCATACAAAGCATATTCAGGAGTTCCCGCTTTAATTTGTTCGCCAAATACTTTTGGAATAATAAAAGCTCCATAAGCAGCAATGGCAGCCGTCCAACCTAAAACTGGTCCAGCATGCTCTTTGCTAAAAATGTATGGAATACTTCTAAATGTTGAACCGTTACCAATACCAGTAGCAAGAAATAATAACATGAAACATCCAAAAAATGGCCACCAATATGTTTCTGGTGTTGCAGCTTCACGAGCTTGAATTACAAAATAAGCCACAGCTAATGCTCCAACAACTTGCATTAAAGTGCTTACCATGGTAACTTTTGCTCCGCTATTAAATTTGTCAGACAAAATCCCACCTACAGGTCGAATCAAAGCTCCTATCATAGGACCAATAAAAGCCCACAACATAAAATTTGGAGCATTTGGATTAATATAAGAAGGGTCATCAGGGTTGGTGTAAACAAAAATATCTTGACATAATTTTGGAAAGGCAGCAGAAAAACCGATAAATGAACCAAAGGTCATGGTGTAAAGTACGGTCATTATCCAGTTGTGCTTACTGCTTAGTATAGAAAATTGTTTGTTCAGGTTGGCTTTTATTTCTCCTGGAGTAGCATACTTCATTAACAATACAGCAATAATGATTACAAGAGGTAGCACGATCCACATATTTACTTTTAAACTTACCAATAAATAAGAACCAATGGCTGAAGCAATAAGGCCAAGCGTAACCATATATAAAGTTTTACCAACACCTTGAGCAGTACTTGGTAATTTAGGTGTGCCTGTAATTACATTGTTCATTCCGAAAAAAGCACCTACAACCGCAGCTAAAAGTAAAGGCACCCAAACCCAACCTGCATTTTGAACACCAGCTAAAGGGCCACCACCATCTACACCTATCGATGTTCCAGCAACTCCAAACAATGAAAAACCTACCGCAAAAGGAACTAATTTTTGCATGGTGGCAACGCCTAAATTTCCGATTCCGGCATTCATTCCCAATGCATATCCCTGATTTTTTTTAGGATAGAAGAAACTGATGTTGCTCATGGATGAGGAGAAATTACCACCTCCAAAACCTGAAAGCATTGCCATAATTGCAAATACCATATAAGAGGTGTTGATGTTGCTCAACGCCATTCCTGTTCCAATGGCAGGTATAAGTAAAAGAGCCGTGGTAACAAAAATCACATTTCGTCCACCACCTAATGATATTAAAAATGAGTTAGGTAGTCGTAAGGTTGCTCCTGCTAACCCTGCTATTGCAGGTAAGGTGTAATACAAATTATTTACTTCAGCCAACGCATTATTAAATTCATCAGAGCCTGGTGTTAAACCTTCGGTCATTCCAAAGTTGAAACCAAAATCTTTCATGTACTTGATGATTACTCCCCACATAATCCATACTGCAAAAGCAAGTAGTAGTGCTGGAATGGAGAACCATAAGTTTTTAGTAGCTATTTTTTTTCCTGTGGAAGTCCAAAAACTTTCGTCCTCTACTTCCCATTTTTCAATGTTAATTTTTGACATAATTTTAAGTTTAGTTAGGTTAGGTTGTATGATTTATTCAAGATTTTAATGTTCATCTTCATTCTCATCTTCACCATGAGAGCCTTTTGGCTCTTCTAGCATTATCCAGCAGAAGATGAAGCTAATTGCCGCACCTGCAGCAACAATGAAGAAAAATGTTTTGGGATCAACTAATGAAAAAACAACAAGGTAAATTACGGCACCTACATTTCCATAAGCTCCTGCCATACCTGAAATTTGACCTGTCATTTTTTTGTTTACCATAGGAATTACTGCAAAAGTAGCTCCTTCGGCACCTTGTACAAAAAATGAACATCCAATGGTTATTGCAACAGAAACGATTAACCACCACATTCCATCAAACATTGGAACTATGGTTTGTTCTCCATTTTCCACTATATCATATTTACCTATCATAGCCATTCCAAAAAAACCAATGGCAATTCCTATCATATAAATAAGCATTGTTCTTTTTCGACTGCTCATCATGTCTGATAGTAAGCCACCTAATGGACGTGCTACTAAGTTCACAAAAGCGAATGAACCAGCAACTAATCCTGCCATTTCGGCTGTCATAATTTTTTCGCCAGCATCATTCATTAAAGGAGCAAATACTGTTTCAAAAAACATAGGAAGCATTGATACAACAGCTAGTTCTGCTCCAAAATTGGCAAAATACGTACTATTTAATGCAGCCACACTGCCCCAGCTGTATTTATCTTTTTCAGGAACACCTGCTTTTAAATAAGGAAGATTTATTTGTAAGGTTTTAATTACATGAGCAACATATAGAAGTGCTAGAATTCCATATATAATGTATAATACATTTTCTGAATAGATGTTGTGAGAAATCCCATCTGTTTCAATCTGAACAGTTTGTATTTTCCATGCTAACACGCCCATTGCACCAACCAAAGGGAAAGACCAAATTATGTATTGTACTAAATCTTTATAGGAAGTAACCATCATTGGTGTTGTTTTTTTTGCCATTTCCTGTTTTTTTTCTTCAGGATTATCTTTTACTATGAACCAGTAAATTACACCATAAATCATACAAATAGAGGCATTTAAAGCAAGCGTCCATCTCCAGCTATCATCACCAAAACCCAACCATTTATCCATTAAATGTATGGTGAAAAATGGCAAACTTCCTGCGGCTGCTGCAGAGCCAAAATTTCCCCAACCAGCATATAAACCTTCAGCACGTCCTACCATTTTTGGAGGAAACCAATTGGCAACCATTTTAATTCCAATAACAAAACCAGCTCCAATAGAACCAAGTATTAATCGAGCTATCATTAATTGCATAAAGGAGTTGCCAAATGCAAAGAAAATCGCAGGAATACCCATAACAACCATGAGTATGGAAAAAACTCTTCGAGGTCCATATTTGTCTATCATCGCTCCAACAACAATTCGTGCGGGAATTGTTAGAGCAACATTGCAAATCATCAAAACTTTGATGTGTGATTTGGTTAGCCAATCAATAGTGTCAAGCATGGTTGTGGCTAATGGAGCCATGTTAAACCAAACATAAAAAGTCAAGAAAAATGCTATCCAAGTATAATGAAGTACTCGAATGGGTTCTTTTGAGAAATCAAATAATTTTAAATCAGTTGTAGCCATAATTTATAATTTTAAATATTTCTGATTTAAATCACATGTTGTTAATTATAATAACTTAAATCATAACAAATGTAAATAGACAAACAAGCAACATAACTGATAATGCTCAATAAAATAATTGTTTTTTGACAAGTATTTATATGATTCAAATCATATATTGATTTATGATTTGAATCATGAAAAATGATAGATTTGTTGGTATTACTTATATCGTAGAAAATTTGTGAACCGAGCTTGCGAGTTAAACGAAGTTAATTTTCTGGGTTAATTCTTTTGAATATATCTGCGTTAAAATTTTAAACCGTAGCTACGGCTATGCTTGAAAATTTAGCCTTGATACCAACAAAAATAGTTTACTCAAATTACCCGAAAAGCTAAGTGATTTGAGTATATATTGATTGGGTTTGTAATACGAAGTATGCTAACTTTTAGAAAGTTTTGTAATCTAATAGATAGAGCAGTTCTTTACAATGGGAAAATCCAACACATCACAACCTATACAAGCTACCGATTTCCTAATGCTATAAAGTAAGTGATTTTTTAACTATTTTATATTTATATGTAGATATTTATTGTTTTTTATTTGTCATCCCGATACTCGGGACAAGTTAATGGAATCGCCATGTGAAATATTCATTGTTGTTGGTGAGCATTTTTGTTCATGGCTTATTTCATAAAAATTAAGGATTGTCAAATTCTCTTTTAGGGCCTTGATAATACCACCAGTTTAAAAATAAACATAAAATATAAAAAGCTCCAAATCCGTAAAGAGCAAATTCAGGAGTTCCAGCTTTAATTTGTTGTCCGAAAATATTAGGTATAATAAAAGCACCATAGGCTGCAATGGCAGAACTCCAACCCAACACTGGACCAGTTTGTTCTTTACTAAAAATATAAGGAATGCTTCTAAAAGTTGAACCGTTTCCAATACCAGTGGTTACAAATAAAATCATAAAACAACCAAAAAATGGCCACCAATAATCTTCAGGAGTAGCAATATTTTTTGCCTGAACCACAAAATAAGCAACGCCAAATGTGGCAACAATTTGAATTAAGGTTGCAACTGCAGTAACTTTTGCACCACTATTTACTTTATCAGATAAAATACCACCAAGCGGACGAGCCAACGCTCCAATCATAGGGCCAATAAACGCCCAAAGCATATAGTTTGGAGCATTTGGGTTTTTAAATAAAGGGTTGGTTTTATCGGTAAATTCAAAAATATCCTGACAAAGTTTTGGAAAAGCAAACGAAAACCCGATAAACGAACCAAAAGTCATGATATAAATAGTGGTCATAATCCAATTGTGTTTGCTATTTAAAATTTCAAATTGTTTTCTAAGGTTGCTTCTAATTTCGGTAGGAGTAGCAAATTTCATTAATTGAACAGTAATAATAGCTACAATTGGAACAACTATCCAAATAGAAGAATCTTTCATTCCGAAAGTTGCCCAAGGCACGCCCAATAGTAAAAAAACACCAATTCCTGCAGCAATTAAACCAAGAGTAACCAAATAAACTGTTTTTCCAACACCTTGAGCTGTATTAGGTAAACTTGGGCAGTTGGTAGAAATGTTGTTCATGCCAAAATAAGCTCCAATGGTTGCTAAAATAAGCATAGGGACCCAAATCCAACCCGCATTTTGGATTCCAGCAAAAGGAATATTATTAACAACAGCATCAGAACCAGCAGCTCCTAAAAATATAAATCCAACAATAAAAGGAATTAATTTTTGCATAGCACCAACACCTAAATTTCCAATTCCAGCATTCATTCCGAGTGCATAACCTTGCATTTTTTTAGGAAAAAATCCGCTAATGTTACTCATGGACGAAGCAAAGTTTCCACCTCCAAAACCAGAGAAAAAAGCCATAATGGCAAAAAACAAATAAGGTGTATTGATGTCGCTAAGTGCCATACCAGTTCCTATGGTTGGTATTAACATTAAAGCTGTAGTAATAAAAATTACGTTTCTTCCGCCACCCAACGAAATTAAAAACGAGTTGGGTAAACGCAACGTAGCTCCAGCCAAACCAGCAATTGCCGGCAATGTGTAATACAAATTATTTACTTCAGCTAAGGCATTGTTAAAGGCTTCTGTGCCCTCTTCCAATCCGTTGGTTAGGCCAAAATTATAGCCAAAATCTTTCATGTATTTGATAATTACTCCCCACATTGCCCAAGTAGCAAATGATAGAAATAATGCAGGAATTGATAACCATAAATTTTTATTGGCTATTTTTTTACCGGTGGAAGTCCAGAAGCTTTCTTCTTCAACATTCCAATCTTTGATGTTTACTGACATATATTTAGTTTTAGTTAGGTTACTATATTAAATTATCGTGTTTTTCGTGTATCATTTTTTGAATAACTCGGTGCATCCAAATTAAACACACAGCAGACAGCATAAAAATAAACATCCATGAGCTTGTCCAAAGGCCAGAATAATCTAGTAGATATCCGAACAAAATAGGGCCAAAAAAGCCACCTAAACCACCAATTACTCCAACTATACCACCAACAACACCAACTTGGTCGGGAAAATATTGAGGAATGTGCTTGTAAACAGCTGCTTTACCAATTCCCCAAATAGCTCCAATAAAGATAACTAAAATGGTAAAAATCCAGATGTTTGCCTGAAAGTAAATTTTGGTAATTCCTTTAGCTAAAAGTTGTTTTTTCTCGATTTTATCGCCAATTTTAACAACGGCTTCTTGCCAATGATCTTTAATTGGAAATACGAATGTACCTTCTTCTGCTTTATCTAATTTTCCTTGGTGTTTTTGAAGTGAATAATCTTCTCCACTAACTACAATATGTGTTTTGGTTACATCCTCAACAATCCCGTCTTTTACAGCCATAATTCCCTTACCGGGAGAGGTTACTTCCATTTTAGGAATAATCAGCAAAAAGGCAATAAAAATTGAACTAGCCAACACCCAATACATAACAATTCTACCACCATATTTATCGCTTAACCAACCGCCCAAAGCTCTAATAACACCTGAAGGAAAACTGAACAATGAAACCAAAATACCTGCTGTAACTAAAGGTAAATAATAAACATTTACATAGTAAGGCATTAACCATTGAGAAAAAGTTACAAAACATCCGAAAACTAAAAAATAATACAAACCAAACCTCCAAACTCTGAGACATTTTAGCGGTTCTAATTGTTTTTTTAAAGTTCGTGGAGGATGAGTAGGTTTTTTATTGGTGGTAAATAAAAAGAAAACTACCGCCATAGTTAGCATTACTCCTGCATAAATTAAAGGTAAAGTTCTCCAGCCTTCCAAATCGGTTAGGTTGGTAGTTAAAATACCCAATAAGGTTGGAGCAAAAAGTGTTGTTAAAGCTGCTCCAGCATTTCCTGCTCCAAAAATGCCCAAAGCCAAACCTTGTTTATTTTTTGGAAACCAAAGTGCAACATAAGCTACTCCAATTGCAAAACCAGAACCAACAATACCAAAACCAAAGCTGCAAAGAGCAAAGGCTAAGTAACTATCAGCAAATGACAATAAAACAAGAGGAATGGCACACAAAATTAACATTCCTATCATAACAGGTTTTCCACCAAATCTGTCGGTTAAAATGCCTGCTGGCAAACGCATAAGAGAGCCTGTTAACACAGGAAGTCCGATTAAAAGACCTATTTCAGACAACGACCAATCGTAAATCTGGTTTGAAGTTAAAAAAGTAACTAAAACTCCATTTAACATCCAAATGGCGAAACATAACGTAAATGTTAAAGTAGTTATAGTTAAAATTTTATAAGCTCCTTTTGAAGTTTGTACTTCCATTGAAAATTTTTGAGCTAAATTATTTTATTCATTTTTTATAGTAAATGATATAAATCATACAAAAACCACATAAGTATCATGTTTTTGATTATGTAAAGCATTTTTAATGATAATAATCATTTTAAAATAGCATTAGTAATGATTATTTTTGTCAAAAAAAAACAAAATGAAAGAACTAGAACCAAATACCATAGAAAGTAGCGAATTAGTTGAACAAACCTTTAATTTTTGGTTTACCGACAACGATCATATACGTTCGCCATTTCCGGAATATATTCGTCCGATGTTAAAAGAGAGAGCGGTGGATGGATTTTTTAAATGGGTAAGTAACCTAAACCCTAAAGCAAAAGAAGAAGTGAATGATGAGATGGTTGCTGAAAAATTTGAGGAAATAATTTTTGAAATAGCCTTAAATATGGTGATGACAGAGGATGAAAAAATTACCATTCAATATCCTTTTTTACCAAGGGTAGGAGATGAGATTTATGCGAATGAAACACCTGATTTAAAAAGTAACATCATTGATAGAACACTATTAAAAGAAGGGGATGATTCATTCTTAAAAGTAAAAGCTGAAGAAGTTGCTTCTAAAAAAGTGTGGGAAACAAAATTTGAGTTGCCGTTGTAGGGTTGGTGGATATTTGTTCCAAGCAAATGCTTGAAACAGAGGTTTTGTTGTCATGCTTAGAGGAGATGGGATGCGGTTTTTATACCGTAATTTTTTTCAAATATATAAAGTCAGTTGATAGTTCTGTCGAGTGGGTATTATCGTCAATTACTTTAATGTGTTTTACAATTTCGTGTCGGGCTATTCTAGTTTTCTCTTTTGTTCGTATGTTAGTCGCCTCCTTACAAAGTTTCTCAATTGCGATGTCGGTTCGTTGCCCTAAATCAATTAGTCCAATTATTTTTATAAAGTTTTTTGTGTCAGTAATAGTCCTTTTTCCTTTTTTGAGCTTTATTGCGTCATCTAAAATTGAATTTCGTTGAGCTGCTCCATAATAGTTACCTCCATTGATTGGAATAATACATTTAATTTCGGCTATTATTTTTTCATCTGTTAGCTCAATGTCATAACCATTAGTATTTGGTTTGGTCTTGTCAATTGTACTAAGTATTTCTTCTTGTTTATCCTTACTTATATTGAAATATTCTGTCAGCCAAATCGTAAAATTAAGTGTGGTCTTTAATGTTAAAACATTGTTTATGTCCGACAGAGCCATTTTGAATTCTATTAAGTCTTCAGATGTCAACTTGCTAAAATAGTCAGATTTTTTATTGTTAATTCGTCCTAAAAACTCATTAACTCGTTTTCTTAAATTATCGGTTCGATTGTAAATCTCTGTTTTTTTCATTTGTTGTTCTTTTTTATTGTCCTTGTTTTGTTTGTTTTAAATCAAATCCAAGCATGAAAAATGCTCTTTCAAATGAGCGAATATCTTGGTTAAGATTCAATTTTTCTTTTAAGAGTTCAACTATCCATGAAGAGATTAGGTTTGCATTAAGCCCGTCTATTCCATTCGGATTTCTATTCTTAAAGCCAAAATGCTTTGCAACTAATCTTTCTCTGTTCTCTGCTCCTTTAAAATTAAATAAGAATTTTGTTAATTTTTTCAAGGTTACAAGTTGTTCATCGGTATATTCTGCTTTATATGTCAATGTGTGATTTAAAAAAGCAGATACTCTTGAATCATAAATTAAAATATCATTATTTATAAATGAATAAACCTTTGTCCAACCACTTGACCATATAATGTCAATTTTATCATTTGTTTCTGATTTAACTGTAAGGTCATTAATTAGAATTTCTTTTCTTTTTAAATGTTTAATTATTTGTTTAATGTAAGGTTTTAGTTTCTTTTTCTTATATAATTGAAGTGCTATTTTCACATTTCCATTTAATACTTTACCCCAATTAAATATCTCTAATACTGTGCAGAATAATTCTTCATTTGTTGATTGTTCATTATTTAGAATCTTATTCCATTCTTTAAAATTTTTTTCTGATACTTGATTTGAATAAGTATATTGGTCAGCTGCGTCAAATAAAGATTTAAATTCTTTTGTTCCAATTCTTTTTCCAAAGTCAATTTTTTTATATGGTCTTTCCAAAAAATTATTTTGAAAGTTTTCATAGTATCTTAAGTCAGTCAGAATGTTATCAAGATCTTTTTTATTAAATATTTTTTTAATCATTAATTTTTTGAGTTGGTTTTTGTTTTTATAATGTTTGCTAACTTGATATATGAAAATCAATCATTCATACCTTTCCCAAAAATATAAAAAATAGTTGATACATCAACCAAATGAACTTTTATGTTTGGTGCTTTTATTTAAAAGACTGCTTCATTTTCAACGCTATAAGCCAGCCCTAAACATCGCAGTAACGGTTAATGGAGCAACACCTTA
>Ga0210044_10003386_pt1 | contig 22791 bp, 24 predicted proteins | sample CryGey13umfilter_2_FD_183959 | JGI IMG/M metagenome (GOLD analysis project Ga0210044, IMG submission 183959) | Groundwater microbial communities from aquifer in Utah, USA - Crystal Geyser 4/9/14 3 um filter (SPAdes) (version 2) | ecosystem: Environmental > Aquatic > Deep subsurface >... | reverse complement strand
CCCGTCGAGCGCGACACCCTCTACAACGTGATCCGCGAGTGGCCGGCGAAAGGTCCGACGGCGTGACGACTTCCCATAAAATCATCATCGGCGATTCGCGGTGGATGAAAGAGGTCCCGGATACTTCGGTCCACCTGGTCGTGACGTCTCCGCCGTACTGGCAGCTGAAAGATTACGGGACCGAGGGGCAAATCGGGTTCAACGACATCTACGAGGAATACATCAACAACCTGAACTTGGTGTGGAGCGAATGTCACCGGGTTTTGCATGACGGATGCCGCTTGTGCGTAAATATCGGCGACCAGTTCGCGAGATCGGTTTACTACGGCAGATACAAGATCATCCCGATCCGGACGGAGATCATCAAATTCTGTGAGACCGCAGGCTTCGATTACATGGGCGCCGTCATCTGGCAGAAGGTGACGACCTGCAACACCACCGGCGGCGCGACGATCATGGGGTCATTCCCTTACCCGCGAAACGGTATCCTCAAGCTGGATTACGAGTTCATCCTGATTTTCAGGAAATACGGCGTCTCCCCGAAAGTGACGGAAGACGTGAAGGAACAGTCGAAGATGTCGACGGAGGAGTGGAACCGGTATTTCGCCGGGCATTGGATTTTTCCGGGTGAGAAGCAGGGCAAGCATTTGGCGATGTTTCCGGAGGAGCTGCCGAAACGTATCATCCGGATGTTCAGCTTCGTGGGAGACACGGTGCTCGATCCGTTCCTCGGGAGCGGGACGACATCGCTTGCGGCGAAAAAGTTGAATCGCAATTCCGTGGGGTACGAAATCAATCAGGATTACGTCCCGGTGATTGTCGAAAAGGTGGGCGGTGAACAGAGGGATTTTTTTCGCGATTGCCGGGTCGAAGTGGTGAGTACGGAACGTCGGGAGCCGGACTACTCCTCCAGGATAAAAGAATTGCCATACGTTTTTACGGATCCTGTCCGGTTCGATAAAAAGATCGATTCGAGGCGGCTCCGATTCGGTTCGAAGATCGACGGATCGGAAACCGGAAGGGAATCGTTCTTCACGGTTGCCGAAGTCATTTCGCCGGAGACACTAACGTTGGACAACGGCGTACCCATTCGCCTGATCGGGATCAAGGAGGATCCACGGAAGAGGATGGAGGCGATACATTTCCTCAGGGAAAAGACCGACGGGCAGAAGGTGTATCTCAAATACGATGATTTGAAGTATGACGACGAACGGCGGCTCATGTGCTACCTCTACTTGTCGAACAAAACCTTCATCAATGCGCACCTCATAAAAAGCGGTTTGGTCGATGTTGAGACGGGCTACGATTTCCGGTACAGGACAAAATTCCTTTCCGGGAATCGAAAGGGTGCGGAAGCAACGGCGGACTTCCGTTCTTGTCGATGATGGATTGGGGAGAGCTGTCCCAAAAGGGGATCGGGGGCGCACTGACGGCTCAGGAGGGGGTCCGGCTGCTGTGGGAGGCGCCGCTGTTCGAGCTCGGGCGGGCGGCCGACGCGGTCCGGCGGAGGCTGCACCCGGACGGCGTCGTCACCTACATCGTCGACCGGAACATAAATTATACGAACGTCTGTTCCTGCGGCTGCTCCTTCTGCGCCTTCTACAGGAAGAAGGACGCCCACGACGCATATGTCCTCTCCGACGAGGAACTCTCCGCCAAGATCGTGGAGACGATCGCGGCGGGCGGGGTCCGCGTGCTCCTGCAGGGGGGGCTGCACCCTGATTGGGGGATCGACGAGGCGGTCAGACTGGTTCGGGCGGTCAAGCGCCATCCGATCCTGCTGCACGGATTCTCTCCGCCGGAAGTGTGGCACTTCGCGCACCAGTCGAAGATGACGATCACGGAGGTGATCGCGGCCTTGAAAGACGCCGGTCTCGATTCGATCCCCGGCGGCGGGGCGGAGATCCTCGACGACGAGGTGCGGCGCCGGATCAGCCCGAGGAAGATCGGCTGGGAACAGTGGGCGGCGGTGATGCGCGAGGCGCACCGGCAGGGGCTGCGGTCCTCCGCGACGATGATGTTCGGCAGCGTGGAGAGCCCCGAGGCAATCGTCGCCCATCTGCTGCGGGTCCGCGCGCTCCAGGAGGAGACCGGGGGGTTCACCGCGTTCATCCCGTGGGTGTTCCAGTCGGGGAACACCGAACTGTCGCGCGACCCGCGGTTCGGGGAGGTGTCCGCATCGGGATTCGGCCACGCCGTAGGGTACCTGAGGGTACTGGCGCTGTCGCGGATCCTGCTCCCGAACGTTCCGACCGTCCAGGTGTCGTGGGTGACGATGGGGGCGAAGGTGGCCCAGATCGGGCTCTTCTTCGGCGCGGACGACTTCGGCAGCACGATGATGGAGGAGAACGTCGTCGCCTCCGCAGGCGTCTCCTTCCGGATGTCCGAGGAGGAGATCGTCGCCACGATCCGGGACGCCGGGTTCACGGCGGTCCATCGCCCGGGGATGCCGGGAGCGGGAAAACGAGAGATGGGAGCGGCATGACCAGATGCTCGACCTGAAGTTCGTCCGGGAAAATATCGCGGTCGTGGAGGAGGCGCTGCGGAAGCGCCGGTCCTCCCTCACCCTCGACGGGTTCGTGGCGCTCGACAAGGCGCGCCGGGAACGGCTCGTCGAAGTCGAGGGGATGCGGGCGGAGCGCAACGCCGCTTCCGGGGAGATCGGCCGCCTGCGCCGGGAGAAGAAGGACGCGTCGGAGCTCATGGAGCGGATGAAGACGCTCTCGACCCGGCTCAAGGAGGCGGAGGCGGAGCTCCCGGCGATCGAGCGGAAGATGGAGGAGTTTCTCCTCGTCCTCCCGAACATCCCGGACCCCTCGGTCCCGGACGGCGCGGGGGAGCAGGACAACCCCGTCGTGCGGACGTGGGGGACCCCGCGGGTCTTCTCCTTCCCGGTCAAGGACCACGTCGATCTCGGCGCGGCGCTGGACATCCTCGACTTCGACCGGGCGGTCAAGATCACCGGGGGCCGCTTCTGCCTGTCGAAGGGGGCGGGGGCGCTGCTGGAGCGGGCACTCATCAACTTCATGCTCGACGTCCACACTAGGGAGCACGGCTACCTCGAGGTGCTTCCGCCTTTCATGGCGAACAGCGCGTCGTTCCTCGGCACCGGGCAGCTCCCGAAGTTCGAGGAGGATCTCTTCCGCGTCGCGGGGACCGACTACTTCCTCGTCCCCACCGCGGAGGTGCCGGTGACGAACATCGTGCGGGACGAGATCCTCGACGCCGGGACGCTTCCCCTGAAGATGACGGCCTACACCCCGTGCTTCCGGGCGGAGGCGGGGTCGTACGGCAAGGACACGCGGGGGATGATCCGCCAGCACCAGTTCAACAAGGTGGAGATGGTGAAGATCTGTCGCCCGGAGGAGTCCGAGCAGGAGCTGGAGAAGCTCACCGACGACGCCGAGGAGATCCTGCGGCGCCTCGGCCTGCCATACCGCGTGGTCACGCTGTGCACGGGGGACATCGGCTTCTCCTCCGCGAAGACGTACGACATCGAGGTCTGGGTCCCATCGCAGGAACGGTACCGGGAGATCTCCTCCTGCAGCACCTTCACCGACTTCCAGGCGCGCCGGGCGAAGATCCGTTTCCGGGAAGGTGTGTCGGGAAAGACACGGCTCGCCCATACCCTGAACGGGTCCGGCCTGGCGGTCGGGCGTACGGTCGTCGCGATCATCGAAAATTACCAGCGGGAGGACGGCACGATCGACGTCCCCGAGGCCCTGCGCCCCTACATGGGCGGTCTGGACCGGATCACGAAGAGGTAGCGGTCTTTTCACAAACCAGGGGGCTGAAGGCGGATGCGGAATATTCAGCGGGAAGGGCAGGAAATTCAATCCGCTTTATGGGATGGTTTGCCCCCGGTGTGGAATGGAAAGGACGCGATCCTTGAATTGAAGTCCGCAGAGTATCAATGGAAGCAGATGGAATGGATCGGTTGGTATTTCGAGTGGAAGGCCAAGCGGGTCCTCATCGGGAAACTCGGCGGATCGGATGGCCCGAAATACGGGAATACCCGATTCGACTACAGGAAAGAATTCGTCTGGGATCTGAAGGCGCATCCAGGAAATTCCAGAACGCTCTTTACGATACTCAATGACGTCGAAGCGATCGATCGTAGCATCCGCGAGTTCGGGACCATCGGGTTTATTCTCGCTGTAGGAACGGTGGGGTATGATGAAAGCGGATCCTTCAAGCCATGGCACGACGGCCTGAAGGGCGGGGTGAGCAGGTATGAAGAGGAAAGGGTTCTCAGGGGTGCGAAATCGAGGAGACGAAAGATTTCTTTCGAAGTGGAAAATTATTTGACGTTTGCGTTGGACCGTGAGGATATCGTCCGGGGTCTTTCGGAAGGATGGTTGCGGGATACTTTCCAGAAGGGTATGAGGAATGCCGATGGATCTTCCCGGCGTGCAAAGTACAGCATTCGGTTGGACCGGGGTCCGCAGGAACTTATCCTTGTGTGACATGGCAGAGAGGCATTGATGAAGATGGAATTCAACCGTATATACAATTTGGAATGTGTTCGGGGGATGAGGTCCATTTCTTCCGGGACGATCGACCTGGTGATCACGGATCCCCCGTTTGCGATCGATTTCAAGGCGAAACGAGCCAATTACAACCGTACGTCTTCCCGGGTAATGGAAGGGTATAACGAAGTACACGCTTCGGAATATGGTGATTTTACTTCGAAGTGGGTCGCTGAAGCCCATCGGGTCTTGAAAGATTCCGGAAGTATGTTCGTTTTTTCCGGGTGGAACAACCTGAAGGATATCCTGATCGCCCTTGATGATGTCGGGTTTGTAACCGTCAACCATATTGTCTGGAAATATCAGTTCGGAGTGGTGTGCAAACGGAAGTTCGTCACATCTCATTACCATTGCCTGTTCGTATGCAAAGATGATTCGAAGAGGAAATTTTTCAACAGCGCCCGTTTCGATAAGTCCGCTCGGGGAACACGGGGCGGCAGCCTGCGTTATCAGGACCTGGAAGACGTGTGGCAAATCAAACGCGAGTATTGGCATGGGGATAAAAAAACACCCACGAAACTTCCCGCGGAATTGATCGAGAAAATCCTCGCTTATACAAGTGAAACGGGGGACGTGGTGATGGATCCGTTCCTCGGGTCCGGACAGGTAGCGGTACTCAGCAAATTACATGGTCGGAAATATATCGGATTCGAGATCGTAAAGGAATATTTCGATTTTGCGAAACAGCGTCTGGACAGCGGTAGGTACCGTATCAAGGCCACCGAAGAGATTTCCGAGGGTTTGTTCCCGTACGAAAACGCGAAGTAGAAAGCGATCTTTTCGGTCACGGCATGATCGAGTCTGGTAAGATATTTCCATCATGAAGCGTTGGGAGCGCGTCATCCGCCTCCTGGAATGACGGCGACGAGGGTTTTTCTTGGAAGCGCCGAAGATCCGGCAGATCCACCCGATGTTCGTGCATTTTCCGATGGCCCTGTTCCCGGTGGCCTTCGGTGCGTTCTCTCTTTTCATGGCGACGGGGGTGCGCGAGTTCGAGTCGGGATCGTTCGTCTGCGCGCTCTTCGGGCTGCTGGCGGCGCCCTTGACGACGGCAAGCGGCTTTCTCGATTGGTGGACGCACTATAAGGCGTACATGACGAGCGTCTTCCGGATCAAGATCGTCGGGTCGTTCCTGGTGATGATCCTGGCGGCTTCCGCGGTACTGCTCCGCGCGTTCCACCCGGACCTCGCGGTTCTGCCGTTGGGGGGGCTCGGTTGGATATATTTCGGCCTTCTCGCCGCCTGCACCGCGACCAGCGTCGTCGTCGGGTATTATGGGGGGAAGCTCGTTTTCCACTGAGTGCGTCTTAAGGGAAGGCCGGAACCGAATACCAATCAAGGGGGAAGCGCCATGAGTTCACCGGAGATGGTTCCCATCGTGCATCGCGCCATCGATCGCGAGAGGGACGCGATCAACGTCTACCTCGGGCTGGCAAAGCTCGTCACGGACGTGAAGGCGAAAAACGTCCTCATCCACCTCGCCTCCGACGAGGTCGGCCACATGACGAAGTTGGAGAAGCACCTGATCAGCGTGTTGCGCGGGAAGGACTGGGTGATCGAGCGGGCGGACCTGGTCGAGGCGATGTCCGATCAGGTCTCCCAGCCGTCGCTCATCGAGAAGCTGGATACGAAGAAACTGGCCAAGGCCGACACGGTGAAGATCCTCGGGGTCGCGATCGACAGGGAAATCGAGGCGAACCGGTTCTACCTCGAGATGGCGGGACGCTCGAAGAAGGATTCGGCGAAGGAGATGTTCCTCTCCCTGGCGAAGGAAGAGGAACTGCACGCGAAGATCCTGCGGGCCGAGGTGGACTCGATCGGACAGAACGGGTTCTGGTTCGACATGCAGGAATTCACGATGGAACAGTAGGAAGGGGACCGCGTTGCTTAGCGAGGTGAAAAAGAAGCTCGAGGAAGAGGTGCGGCGGATCGACCACGAGCTGCGGGTGACCCTTCCCAAGGAGATCCAGACGGCGCTGGGACAGGGCGATCTCTCCGAGAACGCCGAGTACGAGGCCGCCAAGGATCGCCAGTCGACGCTTCACGCGCGCTTTGCCCAGATCCAGCAGCGCCTGGCCGACCTGTCCCGCATCGACGTGGCGGGCATCCCGAAGGACCGCGCGGGTCTTGGGAGCGAGGTCACCGTGGAAAACCTCGAGAACGGGGAGGAGATCACCTACACTCTCGTGATCCCGGAGCTGGCCGACGGGAACAAGTCGTTCGTCTCCATGGCGTCGCCGGTGGGGAAGGCGCTCATGAACCGCCTCGTCGGCGACGCGGTGACGATCACGATCCCCCGCGGAACGCTCGAGTACGAGGTCCGGCGGATCGTCACCCTTTCCGGGGACGTACTGGAATAACGGGGGAGGTCAGGCCAGCGCGGGGAACCGCCGCCGGACCTCCTCCAGCACGCCTTTCACTTCCTCCGAGCGGGAGCGCGGGCAGACCAGCACGGCGTCCCCGCTTCGCACCACCACCACGTCGTCCATCCCCAGCACCGCCGCCACGCCGCTGTCCGTCCGCACGAGAACGTTCCGGCAGTCGGAGAGGATGACGTCGCCGAACCCGACGTTTTCCCCGGCCCCCGCGAGGAACTCGTGCAGGGAGCGCCACGTCCCGAGGTCGCTCCAGCCGACGTTCGCCGGGAGGACGAGGATCCGCGTCTCCTTTTCGAGGATGCCGTAGTCGACGGAGATCGACGGCATCCGCCGGTACGCCCGCGCGAGCCGCTTCGGGAAACCGGCACGGTCCCCACGGAAGGCGCGACGGATCTCGTGATCGATCCCGGGGAGGAAGTTCGCCAGCCGGTCGGCGAACGTCACGACGCTGAATAGAAACAGTCCGCTGTTCCAGTCGAACCGGCCCGAACGGAGGAACCGCTTCGCCGTGGGAAGGTCCGGTTTCTCGGCGAACCGGACGACCTCGAAGGCTCCCCGGATCCTTCCCGGGAACGGTTTTCCCCGCTCGATGTATCCGTACCCCGTGGAGGGATGGGTCGGCGAAACGCCGAGGGTCACGAACCGGCCCGTCTGCCGCGCCAGGCGAAGCCCCTTCCGGAGCACGGCCTGGAACGCCCGGACGTTTCCGATGGCGTGGTCGGCCGGGGTGGCCAGGACCACGGCGTCGGGGTCCTCCCGGGCGACGGCCGCCGCCGCGTACGCCATCGCGGGGGCGGTGTTTTTCCCTTCCGGCTCCAGGAGGATGTTCCGTTTCGGGATGCCGAGGTCGCGGTGGGAGAGGTGCGGCGCGTCCTTGACCCCGGCGACGATCCAGACGCGCTCGGGGGGGACGACGGGGAAGAGGCGCAGGAGGGTCTCCCGGATCATCGGTCCTCCGCCGGTGAGGTCCAGGAACTGCTTCGACCGCCGCGCCCGGCTCTCCGGCCAGAACCGCGTTCCCGACCCGCCCGCCATCACCACCGCGTGATCCATGGGATCGCCCTCCCGGGAAGCATTTACGATAGAATACCCCCGTGCGTGGCAGCGTGAAAAAAAGTTTCCTCACCGGGATCTTCGTCCTCGTCCCCATCGTGGTGTCGGTGGCGCTCCTTCGCTGGTTCTTCGAGATGGTCGACGACCTTTTTTCGCCGGTACTCGACGGGTTCTTCCGGGCGCTGTTCCCGGGCACGGATCACGTCCCGGGCACGGGGGTTCTGGCCGGGCTCGTCATCATCCTGCTGCTGGGAACGCTGGCCCGGAACGTCGCGGGGAAGCGGCTTCTCGACGCCCTCGACCGGCTGATCCAGCGGATTCCCGGTTATCGCACCGTCTACTCGACCATCAAGCAGCTGACGAACGCCTTCTCCCCCGAGAACACGAAATCGTTCAAGGAGGTCCTCCTGGTGGAGTATCCGAAGGAAGGATCATACGCCCTCGGGTTCCGGACGATGACGGTGGAGGACGGGGACCGCCGGCTCGTCGTCGTGTACGTGCCGACGAACAATCTCTACCTGGGCGAAGTGCTCTTCCTCCCCGAGGAGAAGGCGGTCCGGCTCGAGATGTCGATCGAACAGGCGGTCCGCCTGCTCGTGTCCGGGGGGATCGCGGCGCCACGGGAACTGCGGAGGATCCGAAACGGGGGTTGACAAGAAGGTCCCATGCCCTTAATCTCATCAAATGATGAATTGTGCGAACAGGGATCCGCAGGAAGTCGGGTTGCTCGGGCTCGCTCTACTCCGCCCCCGGAGGGGCCGGACCGGAGCCTGAGCGCGTAGCACATCGTGTGCGTCGATTCGGGCCGCGGGGCCGGCAGGTTCCCGCGGTTTTTCTTTTTCGAGCCCCCGGGAGCCGACGCCCCCGGGGGTTTTCGATTTTCGGGGCACAAGCAAGATAAAACACGGAACCTCAAGGAGGAAGGGATGGCGGACAAGGTTTTCATCTTCGACACGACGTTGCGGGACGGGGAGCAGGTCCCGGGGGCGAAGCTCGCCAGGGACCAGAAGGTCGAGATCGCGCGGCAGCTGGCGGTGCTGAACGTGGACATCATCGAGGCGGGGTTCCCGGCCTCCTCGCCCGGGGACTTCGAGTCGGTGCAGGCGGTCGCGAAAAACGTCAAGGGGCCGGTCATCACCGGCCTCGCGCGGGCGGTGAAAAAGGACATCGACACGCTGTGGGATGCGGTGAAGGTGGCGAAGCGCCCCCGGATCCACACGTTCCTCGGCACCTCGGACATCCACATCCAGAAGAAGTTCCGCGCCGACCGGGAGAAGATCCTGCAGTGGTGCGTGGACACGGTGAAGTACGCCCGCTCCCTCTGCCGGGACGTCGAGTTCTCCACCGAGGACGCCTCCCGGACCGACTTCGACTACCTCTGCCGGACCGTCGAGGCGATCGTAAAAGCGGGCGCCACGACGATCAACATCCCGGACACCGTCGGGTACGCCACGCCGATGGAGATGGCGGACCGGGTGCGGCGCCTGAAAGAGAAGGTTCCCGGGCTGGACCACGCGATCCTCTCGATGCATTGCCACGACGACCTCGGGATGTCCACGGCGAACACGCTCGCGGGGATCGTCGCCGGCGCCCGCCAGGCCGAGGTGACGGTGAACGGGATCGGCGAGCGCGCGGGGAACGCGTCGCTGGAAGAGGTCGTCATGGCGATCAGGACGCGCAAGGACATCTTCGGGGGCCTGGTCACCGGCATCAACACGAAGGAGATCGCGAAGACGAGCCGGATGGTGTCCAAGCTGATGGGGCTGCCGATCCAGCGGAACAAGGCGATCGTGGGGACGAACGCCTTCGCCCATTCCTCCGGGATTCACCAGGACGGGATCATCAAGGACCGTTCCACGTACGAGATCATCCGGCCGGAAGACGTCGGAGTGACGGCGCACACGTTCGCGCTCACCGCCCGCTCGGGCCGCGCGGCGCTCAAGCACCACATCTCCGGGATGGGGCACCAGCTGACCGACGCCCAGCTGGCGGAGATCTACGAAAAGTTCCTCGTCCTGGCCGACAAGAAGAAGGAGGTCCTGGTCGAGGACCTCGAGATCCTCGTGCAGGATGAGCTGTTCAAGGTCCCGGAGACGTACAAGCTGGTCAACCTCCAGATCCTGTCGGGGACGAAGGCGACGCCGATGGCGGCGCTCAAGGTTCAGCGGAACGACGAGGTGATCGAGGAGGCGGCTACGGGAAACGGGCCGATCGACGCGGCGTACAAGTGCATCGAACGGATCGTCGGGACGAACTTCCAACTGATCGATTTCGGGCTGAACGCCGTCACGTCGGGGCAGGACGCGATCGGGGAGGCGCGGGTGCGGATCCGCTCCAACGGGACGATCTTCTCCGGCGGCGCGAGCTCCACCGACATCATCGAGGCGGCGATCAAGGCGTATCTCTCCGCGATCAACCGGTGGGTGGCCGCGGAGGCGAAGACGAAGACCGGGAAAAAAGGCGCCGCGAAAAAGGCCGTGATGCCCCCGATCCCGGCGCCTTAGTACTTCAATTCATAAATACGGTGGCATTCGAGTGCCGCTGCATCCGCCCCGGCGGCGTTGCCCTCCCTCACCGTACTTGCCCAGTACGCCTCGGTCGCGTCGCCTTGCCGGATGCGGCGCATCGACCCTCTCGGTGCGTCACCGTATTTATGAACTGAAGTACTTAGCGGTACTCCTCCCGGGGGGGCGAGAAGGCGTCCAGCGCCAGCGCTCCCCCGGGACCCGCCTTCGCCGCGTGCGGCACCCCGCCGGGGACGAGGTACATTTCGTTCCCGGAGACGGTCCGGGTCTCTCCGGCGATCGTGAACTCCATCGCCCCCGACACCATCATCCCCATCTGCTCGTGCGGATGGGAGTGCGTCGGAACGACAGCGTTCGGCGCGAGGGTGACGAGGGAGAACATCATCTTCTCCCCCGAGGCGATCTTCGCCGTCACCCCCGGCGCGAGCGTCCTGGGCAGGATCCCCTCCGGTTTCCAGAAAGAATGCATGGGATCTCCTTTCAATCGAGATTCATCCAGTTCTCCGTTTCATAAAGACGGGAACGCACACTTTGGCTGCGCCGCCTCGGAGCGGGGGCTCCGTTCGTGGCTCGCCGTGCGATGAACCCGCACGGCTGCGCTTTACCTCACTGCGCCCCCCTCCTGCGGCGGCTCCGCCTGCCCCTTGCGTTTTGGGCCGCTTCCGCTCGCGACCTTCGCTTGCTTACCCTACCGGGTCGGGGAGGACGTACCCCGCGTCGGGGATGACGAGGGGGACGGGCAACTCCCCGAGAATCCACCGGGCGGCGCGGATCGCTTCCTCGAGCGACGGGGCCGGCCTCATTCCCATCGCTTCGACGTCCTCCGGGGCCAGGGAGGAAACGAGGATTACACTGCACGCGCGGGCCTTGGTGAGGACGGCGTGCGCTGTCTGTCCGTAGATCTGGTAGTTCGCGCGCAGCTCCCGCTCCATCGCGGCGGGGTCCTTGTGACGGAACCAGGGGAAAAAGTGGGGGCTGCCGAAGCCGTCCGGACACTCGGCGAGCAGGATCAGCACCCCGCCGGGTTCCGTCGCCAGGAACGCGTTGTCCAATGCCTTGTGGGACTGGATCAGGTTGATGTCCTTCGGGAAGCCTCCCGCGGAGGCGATCACCAGGGGGTACCGCTTCGCGATCCGCACCCGGAAATGCTTCGCGTACCGCGCGCACCCCTCCTCGTGGGCCTTCTGCCAGTGCCCGGCCACCAGGTCGAAGAGCCGTTTCTCCGGGGTGAGCAGCGTGTTCACCAGGAACGTCGGGGAGGCCATCGAAACGGCCTCGACGATGTCCTCGTGGACCGGGTTCCCCGCCAGGATCCCCGGGCGCGCCATCGGATGTTTCCCGGGGCCGTCGGTCCGGAAGATGCGGAAGTGCGTCTGGCGGGCCGTCTCCCTCCCCGCGCATCCTGGCGCCAGCGCTTTCCGGCCGCCGCCGAACCCCGCGAAGTAGTGGAACGAGATCGTCCCCGTCAGGACGATCCGGTCGTGTTCCATCACCCGCCGGGAGACGAGAACCTTCGTGCCGCGCGAGGTGGTCCCGAGGGTCGCGAGGTCCCCGTCCGGGTCCGACTGCTCCACGCGGATCCCCGAGTCGATCTCCGGCCCGACCGCCTCCCGCACCTCGTTTTCCGTCATGGCGCGGTGGGTCCCCCGGGCGACGAAGAGCGTCACGCGGTCCCGCGGGATGCCGGCCGCGTCGGTCTCGCGAAGGAGGAACGGAACGATTTTTTCCGTCGCGCTGTAGCGGGTGACGTCCGAGATCGCGACCGCGACGCGGTCGCCCCGGCGGACCAGGCGGGACAGCGGGAGGGCGCCCGCCGGCCGGGCCATCCGACGCCCGATGTGCCCGTCCTCCGACGGGGGAAGCGGTGGGGGCTTCGCCGTGAGGAGTTCCACCCTGGGGAAGAACCGTGCCGGGAGGGGCAGGGACGCTCGCCCGTAATGGAGGGCGACGCGCGGTTCCTTCATGATCGTGGTGCGCTCATCGGCGCGCTCCTTCCCGGGCCGGCCGCCCCTGGAGGGTCAGGGGAAGCTCGAGGTTGTTCTCCACGAGCAGCGCGGCGTCGGAGAGGATTTCCCCGGAGGGCCCGTCGGCCACGATCGCACCGTCCCGGATCACGAGGCATCGGGTGCAGACGTCGAGGATCAGGTCGAGGTCGTGCGATGCGACGATCTTGGAGTGATGGAAGATGTTCAGCAGCCCGATGACGGAACGCCGCGACTTCGGGTCGAGGCTCGCGGCCGGCTCGTCCATGACGAGGATGTCGGGCTCCATCGCGATGACGGTGGCGATCGCCACGGCGCTTTTCTCCCCCCCCGAGAGGTGGTGGGGCGGCTTGTCGACGAGCGCGAGGGCGCCCACCTGTCGAAGCGCCTCGTGCACCCGCTCGCGCACCCGGTCCGGTGGCAGCCCGAGGTTCAGGGGGCCGAAGGCGACGTCGTCGAAGACGGTCGGCATGAAGAGCTGGTCGTCGGGGTTCTGGAAGACGACGCCGACCTTCCGGCGGATCTCCGGCCGGGTCTCCTTCCTGAGCGGAACTTCACCGACCGTCACCTCGCCCGACGTGGGAAGCAGGTAGCCGTTCATGTGCAGGAGCAGCGTCGATTTCCCGGCGCCGTTCGCACCGACGATGCCGACCGATTCGCCGTGGGTGATCAGGAACGAAACCCCCTTCAGCGCTTCCGTGCCGTCCGGGTACCGGAAGCGGACGTCCTTGAACTCGAGGAGGTGATGGCTCATCCGGCAAGGCTCCGCACGAATCGTCCGATCGTCTGCGGCACGGGGACGAACCGGCACAGTGCGAAGAAGGAGCCCGCCGCCAGCACGAAGACGGCGTCGGAAGGCCGCAGCGCCTCGCGCCGCGTCGAAGGGACCTCCCCCCGGAAACCGCGCGCCAGCATCGCCCCGTAGATCCGCTCCGCCCTCTCCACGGTGCGCAGGAAGAGGGTCCCCACGATGCGGACAAGGACTCGCAGGCCGGCGCCCCGCGTTCCGAAGGAGCGCATGTTCCGCGCGCGGACGACTCGCATCGCCTCTTCCATGAGGACAAAGAGGTACCGATACAGGAAGAGGAGCTGGGACACGAAGAGGGCCGGGAGCCCCAGGCGGCGCAGGCTCCGGCAGATGCCTGGGAAGGAGGTCGTCGCGATCAGCAGGAGGGCCGCGCTGATCGTCAGCGCGAACTTCACGAGGATCGACGCGAAGGAGACCCAGCCGGCGGAGATCGAGACGCCGGGAGCGATCGCGACCGTCGAGGAGTCGAACAGGGGGTTGAAGATCCCGACGAACACCGCGAAGGGGGAGACGGCGATGACTTTTTTCGCGATGAAACCGGCCGGGATGTCGCCGAGGGCTCCGATCAGGATCGGGAACAGGAAGAAGGGGAGGAGCGACAGGACCTCGTACTTCGGGAAGGAGACGACCACGACCGCGAACAGCAACGTCGCGATCACCTTGCCCCGCGGATCCAGCCGGTGGACGACCGTGTCCCGGTAGGAGAGGCGGTCCAGCCGGCCGATGCCGGAGTATGCGGTTTCGAGGCTCATGAGAAACCGGATCGCTCCCTATTTGCCGGGTTTTTCCGGGACCGGGAACTCCCGGCCGCAGTGGGGGCAGATCACGGTGTCGCCCGGCTTCCACTCCTTCGCGGCCTTCGTGGAGGCGCACGAGGAAAGGAGGAGCAGGGCGCAGAGCAGCAGGAGCAATGGTCTGGCGAATCGTCTCATCTCGGGGTCTCCCTGCGCTGTTCTTCCCTTGAGGAACTTTTCGGGGCGAGGCGCAACTCACATATTATAATCGGCGCTGGTTTCATCAGGCGGAAAAAGGGGGGGGACGATGGAAAACGGGGAACTGCCGGAGTTCGTCGAGGAGCTGGCCCGGGGGGGCGGAGAAATCCTCCGGAAAAGCTACGGGCGTCAGCAGACGATCCACTTCAAGGGAGAGATCAACCTGGTGACCGACGTGGACCGGGAATCCGAAGGGTACATCCTCGGGCGGATCCGGGAACGGTTCCCCGACCACGGGGTGCTGTCGGAAGAGAGCCCCGAGCGGATTTCCCCGTCGCCGTACCGGTGGATCGTCGATCCTCTCGACGGGACCACGAATTACGCGCACGGATACCCGTGCTTCTGCGTTTCCGTGGCCGTGGAGTATGAAGGGACGGTCGTGGCGGGGGCGGTGTACGACCCCCTGCTCGACGAGTCGTTCACGGCGGCGAAAGGGGAGGGGGCGTTCCGGAACGGGGAGCGGATCGCCGTATCGAAGATCGCGGAGCTGCGGAAGTCGCTCCTGGCCACCGGTTTCGCCTACGACGTGAAGACGTCCACGGACGACAACTTCGACTACTTCCGCGCGTTCGTGCTGACCGGGCAGGCGATCCGCCGGGACGGCTCCGCCGCGCTGGACCTTTGCTATCTGGCGTGCGGACGGTTCGACGGGTTCTGGGAGTTGAAGCTGAAGCCCTGGGACACGGCGGCGGGGCTGCTCATCCTCCACGAGGCGGGAGGGGGGGCGACCCGGCTCGACGGCGGGCCGTACGACATCCACCAGCCGGACCTCCTCGCCTCCAACGGACTCATCCACGCACAGATGGCGGAGGTGCTGGGGAAGGCGGGAAAATAGGGGGGCGGCCCGGGTGGCCGTCCCCCCCCCCCCTGCGTCGTCGGGCGAAACGCGCGTTACTTCTTGACCCCTTCGAGGAGCGCCACCCCGTACTTGTCGTGCGTGAACGGGTGGACCGCCGGGAACTTCGAGAACAGCCAGCCGTGGAAGATCTCCTTCCCCCCCTGGAATACCTCGAGCTGGACGGCGGGGTTCTCCGGGTTGTTCGAGTTGGACGTGATCTGGTCTCCCGCCATCGAGAAGTGCGGCAGGAAGTTCCCGATCTTCATCGTCAGGTCCGTGTCGGGAACCTTGAACTCGGAGTTCAGGGGGATGGTGAACGCCTTCTTGCTCTTCTTCTCCTTGAACTCCACTTCGATCTTCGCGGCTTTCCACGCCCCCTTGACGGCGGCGGGGACGACGACCTTCTTCTCGACCGGGGGCGCCCCTGCCTCGCCGTGCGGAGCGCCGGGCATGCCGGGCTGACCGGGCGCGCCCTGGGGGGGCATCGGCGGCGGGGGCGGTTGCTTCTTTTTGCAACCGGCGCCCGCGAAAGCGACCATCATGAGAACGGCGACCAGCAGGGTGAACTTTTTCATCGTGCTCGTTCCTCCTTCGATTTGGCGCGTGCCCTCGGCACGCGGTGGTTCGCAACATGGGTTCGAATCCCAGGATCTCCGGGTATCGATGTCGTGTCCTACTCCGCCGGCGGGCTGCAACGTATAACCCCGAATCCCACCGGCTACGTAGGGCACCCTCCGTAGCGCAAGGTTCCCATTTTTCCGTCACGAACCTTGCGCGAAGGAGGGTGGCGGAGAGGGAGGGATTCGAACCCTCGAGGCGGGTATAAGCCGCCTACGCGATTTCCAGTCGCGTTCCTTCGGCCAGCTCGGACACCTCTCCGTACGGACATCTTTTACGAAAAACCGGTTCGAATCCCCGGATCTCCGGGGTACGAAAAATCATGCCCTACTCCGCCGGCGGGCTGCAACGAAACCCCCGGATCCCACCGGCTACGTAGGGCACCCTCCGTAGCTCGAAAGCACGAAGATGTTCCCATGCTTTCGAGCGAAGGAGGGTGGCGGAGAGGGAGGGATTCGAACCCTCGGTACGGTTTTACCCGTACAACCGCTTAGCAGGCGGTTGCCTTCAGCCGGCTCGGCCACCTCTCCGTACAAACATTCTTTACGAATATCCTGCCCTGCTTCGCCGACGCGCCGCAACGCAAACTCCGAATCGCGCCGGCTACGTAGCGCACCCTCCGTAGCCCAAGGTTCCCGTTCCTCCGTCACCAACCTTGTGCGAAGGAGGGTGGCGGAGGGAGCAGGATTCGAACCTGCGGGGCGTCGCCGCCCAGCGGTTTTCAAGACCGCCGCCTTCAGCCGCTCGGCCATCCCTCCACGAAACATATATTTATACCAGATCCGCTCTCCGCGAGGGGGCAAAAAAGGGAGTCCGGGACGGCCGCAAACGCGGATGGTATGATGAATGACCATGGGATTCAACGATCCACCGGTGACGCTGCTGGTCCGGGCGACGAACTGGCTGGGCGACGCGGTGATGACGACGCCCGCGTTGGCAGGCGTTCGAGAAAGTTTTCCGGACGCCCGGATCGTCCTGCTCGCACGACCTCTCGTGGCGGAGTTGTTCCGACATCATCCGGACGTCGACGAGGTGATGGTCTACGAGCGGCCCGGGCGTCATGAAGGGGCTCTCGGCCGACTCCGGCTGGCCGGGGAACTTCGACGCCGCCGGTTCGACGGGGCGTTGCTCCTGCAGAACGCGTTCGATGCGGCCTTGATCGCCTTTCTCGGCCGGATCCCGGAGCGGGCGGGATACCCCACGGACGGCCGCCGGCTGCTCCTCTCCCTTCCCGTCCCGCTGACCCGGGAGATCCTCGAACGCCACGAGGTGGAATATTATCTGTGCCTGCTCGACGGGCTTGGGATACCTCGTCCCGTGCCGGCGTCGTTGAAACTCGCCGTGGTAGAGGAAGAGAAGGAGGCGATGGCGAGGCGTCTCGCGTCCCTCGGCATCGAGCCGGGGACTCCGATCGTGGTGATCAATCCGGGCGCGACGTACGGTTCCGCGAAGCGATGGTACCCGGACCGGTTCGCCGCCGTCGCGGACGCCCTCTCCGCGGAGTGGGGCGCGAAGGTCGTCGTCGTCGGTTCGACCGCCGAGGCCCCGCTGGCCGACGAGATCGAAGCCGCGACCCTCACCCCGCCGGTCAACCTCGCGGGGAAGACCGCCGTACGCGAGATGATGGCGCTCCTCTCCCTCTCCTCCTTCCTGCTCACCAACGACTCCGGGCCGATGCACATCGGGGCCGCCCTCGGCGTCCCGCTCGTCGCGATCTTCGGCCCCACCGACTGGCGGCGCACCTCGCCGTGGACGGATCGCGCCAGGATCGTCCGGGTGGAGATCGACTGCTCGCCCTGCAAGCGGAGGGTCTGCGACCGGGGGCACGAGTGCATGCTCGGGGTGACGCCCGACATGGTGATCGCCGCGGCGAAGGAACTTCTCCCCGCGGGACCACATGCCGTTGCCTGATTTCCGCAAGATCCTGGTGGTGAAACTCTCCGCGATGGGAGACGTGGTGCACGCGCTCCCGGCGGTGACGTATCTTCGCAAGGCGGCGCCAAAGGCGGAGATCGACTGGGCCGTCGACACACGGTTCGCGGATCTTCTCGAGGGGAACCCGGGGATCTCGAAAGTGATTCCCCTGCCGATCAAGGAGTGGAAGGGGCGCCTGGGGTCCCGCGCCACGTGGCGGGAAGCGCGGATCGCCGCGGAGGCGTTGCGCGGGAGGAAGTACGATCTTGCCATCGACCTCCAGGGGAACATCAAGAGCGGCGTAGTGACGTACCTTTCCGGCGCCCCGCTGCGGTACGGTTTTCCCCGGGAGACCGCGCGGGAGCGACAGAACCTCTGGTTCACGAACCGCCGTCCGCCGGCGGTGGAAGAGGACCGGCACGTAACGCAGAAGCTCCTGCGCGTGGCGAGCGCTCCCTTCGGAGTCCCGTTCGCGATGGAGGAATGCCGTGGGGAGGTGGTGAACACCCCGGGAGAAACGGATGCCGCCGGCCGCCTTCTTACGGACCTGCTGCCGGATGCGTCGCCGCGGCTGGCCGTCCATCCCGGCACCACGTGGAACACGAAGCGGATGGATCCCGCCTTCTGGGCGGACACCGTGCGGATCGTGCGGGACGCCTTCCCGGACCTGGGGGTGTTCCTCTCCTGGGGGACGGAGAAGGAACGGGAGGAGTGCCGGGCGATCCGGTACCTTTCGAGTGGGCACGTCGCGCTCCTGCCGCGCCTCGGGTACAAGGCGCTGGCGGCCGTCTACCGGGCGTGCGGCCACATGATCGCCCCGGACACCGGGCCGCTGCACCTCGCGGCGGTGGTCGGGGCGAAGACCGTTTCGGTCTTCCGGGGGAGCGACGGCCGGTATGCGGCCCCGGTGGGGCCGGGCCACCGCTTCTTCCAGGCCCCACTTCCGTGCACTGCGTGCCAGATCAAGGGGGACAAGGTGTGCCCACGGGACGCGGAGTGCCGGGCGACCATCCGCCCCGGGGAGGTCGCGGCGGCGATGGCGGGGTTGATCGCGGGACAGGACACCGGGGCCGCCGGGGGGGCGCAACGGTGAAGATCACCGCCATCCTCATCACGAGGAACGAGGAGGGGGATATCGCCGACTGCCTCGCGTCGCTCGCCTTCGCCGACGAAGTAGTCGTCGTAGACTCCGGCAGCGCCGACCGGACGGAGGAGATCTGCCGCAGGGACCCGAGGGTCCGCTGGTTCTCCGAGCCGTGGAAGGGATTCGGCCCGCAGAAGAACAGCGCCCTCGACAAGGCGGGAAACGACTGGGTCTTCAGCATCGATGCCGACGAGCGGGTCACCCCGGAACTGGCCGGGGAGATCGCATCCCTGCCGCTTTCCGCTGCCGGCGTCGACGGGTACCGGATCCCGAGAAAAAGTTTCTTCGGGAAGCGATGGGTACGCCATGGCGGGTGGTATCCCGACTGCACGATCCGGCTGTGGCGACGGGGGGCGGGGCGTTTCGTGGACCGGTCGGTGCACGAGGTGGTCCGGGTGGAAGGGAAGGTGGGTACCCTCCGGGGCGATCTGCTGCACCACACCTACATGGACACGGCGGATTTCGTCGAACGGATGAACCGCTACTCGACGCTCGGCGCCGGGGAACTCCGGAAGAAGGGGGTGCGGTGCACGCTCCTCGACCTTCTCCTCCGGCCCCCGTTCACCTTCTTCCGGATGTACGTACTGCGCCGGGGGTTCCTCGACGGGGCGCTCGGGTTCCGCCTGGCCGTTCTCTACGCAATGTACACCTTCCTGAAATACGCCAAGTTGAGAGACGACGATGGCGGGTAGCCTCCTCGGGCGGGACCTCCGCTCGATCGCGGTCTTCATGCTCCGCCACATCGGCGACACGCTCCTTTCGACGCCCGCCTTCCACGCGCTGCGCGCGGCGTTCCCCTCCACCCGGATCCTGGCCGTGGTCAACGAGGGGACGCAAGAGATGCTCGAAGGGAATCCGGACATCGACGAAATCGTTGTGTTCCACCGTCGCCTCAGGAACGAGGGGGGCTTCGGGCGGTGGAAGGAGGAGGCGGCCCTGGTCCGATCCCTCCGTGCCTTCCGGCCGGAGCTTGCGATCAACCTTACCGAGGGGGATCGCGGCGCGTTCCTCTCGGCGCTCTCGGGGGCGCGGTACCGCGTCGGCGTCACCCCCAACCGGAAGGGGTTCCTCGGGAAGGAGATCCTTTTTACCCACCTGTGCGGTCCTCACGATCGGTATCGGCACGCCGTCTTGAGGGATCTGGATGTCGTGGCCGCGGCGGGAATCCCGCCGGCGGGCCTTCGCCTGCGTTTCTCCATCTCCGACGAGGACCGGGAAAAGGCGGTCCGGATCCTCCGGGAGGCGGGGATCGCGCCGGGCCACCCGTTCGCCGTCGTCCAGCCGACCTCCCGGTGGACCTTCAAATGTTGGACGGAGGACGGCATGGCGGGAGTGATCTCCCATCTCGCGGATCGGGGGTTCGCTCCCGTGGTGACGTCGGGCCCCGCGCCCGTGGAGGTGGCGCAGGCGGAACGGATCCGGGAACGGGCCGGGGGGCGGGCCGTTTCCCTGGCGGGCCTCCTGTCGCTCAAGGATCTGGGCGCGGTGATCGCCTCGGCGCGACTGTTCGTCGGCGTCGACTCGGCGCCGATGCACGTCTCGGCCGCGGTCGGCACGCCGACGGTCGCGCTCTTCGGACCGACCGGGGCGTTCAACTGGGCGCCGTGGGAAGGGATCGACTGGGGGTACTCCGTCCAGGGGAAGGGGGGAACCCGGTTTGTCGGGCGCCACGCGGTCGTCCAGGAGGAGTGGGATTGCGTGCCTTGCGGGAAGGACGGGTGCGAGGGGACGAAGCGGAGCCGCTGCATGGAGGATCTATCCGTCGAAAAGGTGACGGAGGCGGTGGATCGAATCCTCTCCCATCCTGCCATTCCCCGGTCTCCACGATAATGTATACTTCGGATGCCTCGGGAGACGGGCCTTCCCCCGGAGGACCAGGAGGAACCGTGTTTCCCCCTCTTACCATCAACGGCATCATCCGGCAGCCATATCCGTCAAGTCTTCTTCTGGATGTGCACTCCTTCTGCAACGCCAGTTGCCGGACCTGTCCGTACCCGACGTTGCACAAACAATTGTCCATGGGATACATGGAGGAAGGGCTTTTCCGAAGGATTGTCGATGAATTCGCGGGGATCAAGCGACAACACAACGTGCGGGGGCACGTCATCTTCTGCTACATGGGGGAGCTTTTCGTCGACCCCGGCATATTCTGGAAGATCGAGTATGTCCTGAAGTCCGGGCTCGAGCTGGTCATCCAGACCAACGCCTATCTGCTGACCCCCGAGAAGACGGATCGCCTCATCGAAACCGGGTTCCGAGGTGAGATCTACGTCAGTTGCCACGGCATCACTCCCGAGGTCTACCGGAACGTGATGGGGCTCGATATCGGGCCGGTTCTCCGGAACGTCGATTACCTGTTGGGCCGGTACCCGAGACCCCTTGTCAAGATTCGCGCGATTCCGCATGGCTGGCCCGTGGGAGAGGTCCTCCGCGTGAAGGGCTACTGGAAGAGGCGCGGGGTTTCCGTCAAGATATTCCTCCCCAATTCCCGGACGGGCCTGCTTCCGGGGTTGTCGCGGTGGTCGCTGAAATACTCGGGAAATCGTCTACGGGGGTGCAAGAAGGACCTCCCGATTCGGGACATGGTGATCGCGTACAACGGGGATGTCGTCCTGTGCTGCGAAGACATGGCGCGGAAGGTGATTCTCGGGAACGTGAGGGAGCACTCCCTCCAGGAGGTATGGAACTCGGAAAGGGCCCTCGAGGTTCTCGGTCAGATCTACCAGGGGCATCCCTGCAGCGATGACTTTATCTGCAAGAGCTGCGAGTTCGGAAGGAGCACGACCGCCCGGCGACTGGTCAAGAACCTGGACAACACCTACCACCGGATCGTCAAGTGCACCCTGTAGGCGGACGCCTCCCGGCCGCCATGGATTCCGGAAGCGCCTGACGTGTGGTCCATCGTCCACACGGAGTGGTCCGACGGGTTCGGCGGGCAGGAGCACCGGATCCTTCTCGAATGCAGGGAAATGATCCGTCGCGGACACCGGGCCGTCGTCGTCTGCCGCCCCGAGGCGGAGATCCGGCGCGGGGCGGAAGAGGCGGGGGTTCCCGTCCATCCGATGCCGATCCGCTCCTCGTTCGACGCCGCCGCGGTCGCCGGGATGGTTCGCCTCTTCCGGCGGGAAAAAGTCGATGTGGTCAACACCCACAGCGGGAAGGATTCGTGGGTGGGGTCCATCGCGTCAAAAGTCGCCGGCGTTCCCCTCCTCCTCCGGACGCGCCACATCTCCGTCCCGGTGCGGAGGGGATGGTACAACCTCATCTATCGTTGGCCCGACGGCTACGTGACCACGGGGGAGATGATCCGGGAGCACCTCATCGGGGTGGGGATCGACCCCGACCGCGTGGTATCGATCCCCACCGGCGTGGATATGGAACGCTTCTCGCCGGACGTTTCAGGCGACCCGGTGCGCGCCGAATTCGGCGTCGGTCGGGAAGAGCCGCTCGTCTCGATGATCGGCGTTCTGCGCAGTTGGAAGCGCCACGACGTGTTCATCGAAGCGGTCCGCCTCCTCCGCGAGGGGGGCTCACCCGTGCGTGCCTTGATCGTGGGCGAAGGGCCGCAGCGGGAGCGGATCGCCGGCGAGATCGCCGGGAAGGATCTGGCCGACGCAGTCCGGATGACCGGGTATCGACAGGATATCCCGGAGATCGTCGCGGCTTCCGACGTGGTCGTCCTGCCCTCCGACCGGTTCGAGGGGGTCCCGCAGGTCATCCTGCAATCGCTGGCGATGGGCCGCGCCGTCGTCGCGTCCCCCATCGGCGGGATCCCGGAGGTGGTCCATCACGAGGAGACGGGGCTTCTCTGCCCCGCCGGGGACCCGTCCGCCTTCGCGGATGCGATCGCGCGGCTCCTCGCCGAACCGGAGCTTCGGGAACGCCTCGGGGCGGCGGGCCGGGCCCTCGTCCTCTCCCGCTACTCGTCGACGGCGATGTGCGAGAGGACGGAGGGGTTCTACGAAATGCTTGCGTCGGCGAAGAAGATCCGTCGTTCCCGGAAGAGTCCT
>Ga0210044_10003385_pt1 | contig 22794 bp, 17 predicted proteins | sample CryGey13umfilter_2_FD_183959 | JGI IMG/M metagenome (GOLD analysis project Ga0210044, IMG submission 183959) | Groundwater microbial communities from aquifer in Utah, USA - Crystal Geyser 4/9/14 3 um filter (SPAdes) (version 2) | ecosystem: Environmental > Aquatic > Deep subsurface >... | reverse complement strand
GCTTTGCTGTTCGGCTCGAAAGGGATGTTGACTACCAAGGCGATAGTTTCTCTATCGCGCCGGCAGATTCACGCGTGATTCAGGTCGTCTTCACACCGCTCCAGGTCGTCGAATCCAATGCAGTTCTGACCATTCTCTCGAATGATCCGGAGTTCCCAGAATTTGAGATTGCGTTCACGGGAATCGGGGACACTCTCTCCATCTCAGAGACCGGCCCAGACATTATCTTTCCGTGACCCACTCCACCGAATCGCAAGAAATCACCCACACCCCACATTTTCCTGAGCCGTCCCGCGCCGCTCGTGCGACTCTGTCCTTGCCTCACCTCCCTGCGAGTCGCCCCTATGTCCCGAGCCTGGTCACAACGCGCCGAACCGCAGACCGTCCACACCCTGCCGCGGACGCCCTACGCCGAGCTCGACGCCGCCTCGCTCTCGCGCAAGCTCAAGGCCGCCGATCCGCAGGCCGCGGCCGAGCTGTGGGAGCGCTACTCCGTGCGAGTGCGCGCGTTGATTCGACGCACCCTTGGCGCCTGCGACGAGGTCGACGACTTGGTCCAGGACGTCTTTGTCGCCGCCTTCAAGGACGTGCACCGCCTGCGCGACGACCACGCGCTGCAGGGCTTCGTCCTCGGCATCGCCACCCACGTCTTGCGCAGCGCGCTGCGCCAACGCGGGCGCCGCAAGATGGTCGAGCTCTCCGAAGCCGACCACCCCACCACCTCGCCAAATCCCGAAGCGCAGCGCGCTCTGCGGCGCCTGCAAGCCCTCCTCGAGACCTTGAGCCCAGACCTGCGGCTGGTCTTCGTGCTGCGACACGTCGAACAGCTCGAGCTCACCCAGGTCGCCGAAGCCATGAAGTGGTCTCTGGCGACGACCAAACGCCGGCTCGCCCGAGCCCGCGGGCTCGTCTTCGAGCGCGCCCAGCGAGACGCGCTGCTGTGCGCATTCCTCGCCGAGGGAGACGAGCCGTGACCCAGCAAACTCCCCCTCGAGACTCTGCCTTAATGGCTGCAGACGCGCTCGGCGCCTTGCTCCGCAACTCCGACGACGGCCGCGTCGCGCCCGAGGACCACTTCGCGCAACGGGAGCGCTTGACGAGCGCGCTGCCAGCGGTGCCTGGCTCCAAGAGCCACGGCTGGCGCTGGGGGGCGGCGGCTTTGCTCGCCGCCACTTTGTTGGTCGGCGCAGTCGGACTCATCTGGCGGCTGGCGAGCGAGTCGGCGCCCGAGCACGCCGCGGAGAGGCAGGCGGCGACGGACTCCCTGAGCTTTACCGTCGACGGGGTGTCGAGAACCCAGCTTGGCGTCCTCCTGGCGCAAGAAACGAAAAACAGTTCCTTGGAGTTCAGCGACGGCTCGCAGGTCGTGCTGCAGGCCGGGGGCGCGCTGCGGCTGGTCCGCGTGGACGCCGACGGCGCGGGGCTCGTCCTGGTCGACGGGGGCATGCACTTGGAAGTGGTGCACGCAGCGGCGACGCGCTGGTGGGTGGGCGCAGGGCCTTACACGGTGCGGGTCATCGGGACGCGCTTCGATGTGTACTGGGACGCCCGGGTCGGGCGGCTGCAAGTCGACCTGCTCGAGGGGCAGGTCCTGGTCGATACCCCTTGGCTCGCCGAGCCCGTGCAGCTCAGGGCCTCGCAGCGGCTCGTCGCCCAGGTGGGCGTCGCCGAAGTGCAGCTCGGGGCGGTCGAATCCGAGTGGGTCGTCACGAGCGCCGCCGGACCCGATGTGGTCGTCGCGAGAGCTGTCGAACCCGACGGGGTCGTCACGAGCGCCGTCGTACCCGACGGGGCCGTCGCGAGAGCTGTCGAGGAGCCCGTTGCCGCCTCTGTTTCCGCCTTGGAACCCAAGCTCGCCGCCGCAATGGCGCGCAGCGGCTTGGCGAGCGTCGGTGAGGGCTTGGGCAGACGCCCCGCGCACGTGGGTGCCCTGGCGGTGCTGCAGCCGAAACGCACCAACGGTGCAGCGAGCGCGCCCAGCGCCGGCGGAGAGGCGGTCGAAATCCGGGGCTCCGAGGCCGACCAGGCGGAAGGCAAGGACTGGAGCGCGCTGGTGGCCGCGGGAGAGTTCGAACAGGTGATCGCCGCCGCCGAGCAGCAGGGGCTCGGCGAGGTGCTCGTGAACCGCAACCCCGACGACCTCATCGCCCTCTCCGAAGCGGCGCGTTACACCAAACGGGCGTCGCTGGCGCGCAAGGCGCTCATCACGCTGCGGGCGCGCTTCGGCAGCAGCGGGCAGGTCGCCGATGTGGCCTTCTTCCTGGGGCGCCTCGAGGAGCAAGAAGGCGACTTGGTCCTCGCCGTCGACTGGTACGGCAAATACGCCGACGAGACGCCGGGCGGGCGCTTCGCGGAGCAAGCGTTGGGGCGCAAGATCGTAGCGCTGGTCAGGCTGGGGCAGGGCGAGGCCGCCAAAGAGGCCGCTCGGGCCTACCTCGAGCGGTTCGCGGGGGGGACTTACGAAGGCATCGCCAAAGAGCAGGTGTCCCCATGAAAGGTCGTGCGCTCTGCGCGCTCCTGTTGGGGTTCGCCGTTTGGTGCTTGGCGCCCGCCGACGCCCAGGAGAGGCCTTTGCCAGCGGGCTCGCCGGCGGTCATGCTGCGGGTCGACGGGAGCCCCGAGGACCCGCGCCTCGACGAGCTGATGACGCGCCTTCGTGCCGAGCTCGGCGCGGCGGACTTCCAAGTCGTCGAGCCCACAGCGGTCGGCGGATTTGAGTTTGCCTTCGCGTCCTTGTGCGTGCTGGAGAGCGAGGGGTTGGCGATCGACGTGCAGATAGGCGGCGAGCAGGGCGGACAGCGGCTCGAGCTGGGGACTTGCGCCGAGCCGGCGGTCTCCGCGTCCGACGCCGCCGTGCTGCTCGCCGAGTTTTTGCGCGCCCACTTGGTGGCCCGCGAGCTGGGAACGCGCGCCAACGTGGTGTTGCTCGGCGCTGTGGCGAGCCCGTCGCTGGCGCCCGCCGAGATGGTGCTGAGGCCGGACCCAGTCGAATCGCCGCGAGGCGTCCGCGTGGTCGTCGCTGTGGGAGCAGTGGCCTGGGTCTCCGACGCGAGGTGGTCGATGGGGCCGGCGCTGCGCGCAGGGGTTGAGACGTCGTGGGGTTTGGGCGCGGGTTTGGGCTTGGTGGCTCCCATTTTCGGCGACAAGGTCGAAGCCCCACAAGGTTCTGCGGCTCTGCGCGAGCTGCTGCTGATGGCCGACGTCGGTTACGCTCACGAGTTCGAGTCCCTCGGCCTCACCCTGAGGCCGGCTGTGGGAGTCGGGGGCCTGCAGATGCAGGTCGCCGGCGAGTCGCCGCCGCCGAATGTGTCGCACACGCAGACGGTGTGGAGCCCGGCGTTCTCGTTGGGGTTGAGCGCCGAGGTGGCGTTGGCGTCGTGGCTCGCGGTTGGCGCGCAGGTGAGCGGGGTGATGGCGGCGCAGCCCGTCGAGGTGCGGATTCTGGGCCAGGGCGGGGGAGTGTTGGGCGGCGCGACGGTGGTTTCGGGCGTTGGCTTGAGCTTGGGGTGGTGAGTGTAAGGTGGACGACGCAAGCTGAGGGATGGCCTGCTGCGGGGCGTGCAACAACTCGCAGCCAGGGATGGCGGAGAGTCGTGTAAACCCGAAGGGTTGCGCGCAGGATGCGCGCAACAACTCGCAGCCAGGGATGGAGGAGAGTCGTGTAAACCCGAAGGGTTGCGCGCAGGATGCGCGCAACAACTCGCAGCCAGGGATGGAGGAGAGTCGTGTAAACCCGAAGGGTTGCGCGCAGGATGCGTGCAACAACTGGGAGCGCCGGCGGCTCGCCGGCCTGCACGCACGGATTGCGGCGCAACAAAGAGCAAATGGCGGGGCTTGGGCGCGCTTCTCTATCGCAACAGGCTCGGGCGGTCCGAATGCGCTCTAAGGCGTCGTCCGGGAACAAAATGCGCATTTGGGCGAAGTCAGAGGTGGGATGGCAAGGAGGTCGATGCAGGCGATGACCAGCATCGTCGAAGCAGACCGACGCTGTCATCACGCCTCTAGCGATGCTCAAATGGGCAGGTTGTTTCCTGACGACGCCTAAGGCTCAGGCCGGCGAGCCGCCGGCGCTCCCGGTCGCGATTCTCTCCGTCACAACAGGCTCGTTTCTGGAGAGGGGGGATGAAGACGGCGTCACCGCGCACAAAAGACAACATCCTCGTCTCTGGGGCCGGGTGTGAAAGTCGTAGGGGCGCAGCGTGCTGCGCCCTCCCGTCTCTGGGGGTCTCTGGGGAGGGGAGGGGCAGGGGAGGGGGCCAAACCCAACAACCAAAAGAAACCTGAGCCGCCAACATAGGCACGAGCGACTGACTCTGCGAAACTCCTCCCGAGGTCTTCGCCATGACTCCCCTCTCCACACTCCTACGAACCACGCTCGCCCTCTCCATCGTGGGACTGCTGTTGGCCGGCTGCGACACACGCGCCATCGAGGCCGTGACCGACGCCCAGAGCTTTGACGACCTGCGGGAGTTCTTCGACCTGTCGGACGGCGCCCGCGAGGGCGCGCTGCAGTTCGCTCCAGACCCACTGCGCTTCGCTCAAATCGAGGTGGGCACGGCGGAGTCTCGGACCGTGACGCTCACGAACGCTGGGACCGAGCCGCTGAAGCTCGTGAGCCTGCGGCTCTCTGGCAGCACCGCCTACTCGTCCGGTCTCATCACACGGGCGAGCTTCACGCTGCCCACCACACCGCTTGAGCCTGGAGACTTGTTTGTTGTTGAGCTCATTCACGCGCCACTCAGAAAGGGGGTCGATGAGGCCGAGCTCGTTGCTACCTATGAGATGGGAGGGGTCGAGCACGAAGAGCGCCTCTGGGTGACGAGCCAACCGGAACGCTGTGTGGCGGTGGACCCCGACCGGATCGACTTCAGGAATTCGGTCCTCGGCCAGACGATGGTTGCGCAGGTGACGATTCACAACTGTGGGGCCGAGCCGTTGGCTCTGGAGAACGTGGCCCTCGAGCAAGGCAGCGACTCAGTCTTCGAGCTGGCGAGTGTGCCGCAGACGTTCCCTGAGACGCTCGAGCGGGACGCGTCGCGGCAAGTCGAGGTCCACTTCACCCCGCCGGTCTCGGGGGTCTACTACGACACTTTGAGGATATCGACGGACCACCCCAATCATCCGGAGATTGCGGTTCCCATCGCCGGGACGGGGTACGTCAACAAATGCCCCCTCGCGGTGGCAGGGGCCCGAGTGCGCGGCAGCAGCGACCCGTTTTCCGACCAGCCCGCCGCGTTCCCCCTCGACTTCCTCGAGTTCTCTGCCGCTGGCTCTAGTGACCCCGATGGCGACGCCATCGTGGCTTACCACTGGAGCATCGTCCAAGCCCCGCTTGGAAATACGGTCGCTTTTCAGCCGAACGCGACCTCCCTGAACCCCGAGCTCCAGCTCGCCATGATCGGCGAATACGTCGTCGAGCTCACCGTCGTCGACGAGAATGGGATGGAGTCCTGTCGGCCCTCCCAAGTGCACACGGCGGTCTGGCCGACAAAAGACCTCATCATCGAGCTCGTCTGGCAGACGCCGTCCGATCTTGATGAGACCGACACCTGCATGGGCTGTGGCACTGACCTGGACCTGCACTTCAAGCGCCCAGGCGGGTTCTGGGACGACAAGTTCAGCCACTCCGACTGCCATTTCCGAAGCGCCCGCGCAGACCTCAACGCCTGGGGCGCCGTGGGTGTCGACGACAACCCAGGGCTCAACCGCGACGACGTCGACGGCGGTGGGCCCGAGCAGATCGACATCTTGCACCCCGCCTACACCGATGGCAGCCAGCCCACTGGCTACAGCGAGCCCTACGAGGTGGGCGTCTACTACTACCAGGACTGGCGCTTCGAACCCCCAGTGCTGGCCCACCTCAACGTCTACCTCAACCGCTCAAACGACCCTCTCATAGTGCCCATCATGCCGGAAGGGATTGAGCTGGCGATGCCGCTCACCATCAGTGACCCATCGCCAGCGGCAATGGGACACTTTTGGCTGGCCGGGAGCATCGATTGGGACGCGAATGGAGGCACGTTCACCCCAACGCCGCCGGAGTCCCAGCCGTTGGTGGGGTTCCCGGTCTCGGGCCCGCCGTAGAATGGCAACGAACGGACCGCTGCAACGTCGTTCGTAGGACCCGGCGGCCGCTCTCGTAATCACGAATACCGCCAACTGCAACGAAACCATTGAAACCTGAGCCGTCAACATAGGCGCGGGCGGCTCACTCTGCGAGACTCACTCCCGAGGCCTTCACGATGACTCTATGCTTCCAATACCTTCGAGTCCTGCTCTCGCTCGTCGTACTGTCGCAAATTGTGACCGGCTGTGACACACGCGCCGTCGAGGCCGTGACCGACGCGCAGAGCCTCGACGCCGCGACCGAGCTCGTCGAGCAGCCAGATGGCACCTATGAGAGCGCTCTGCAGTTCTCTCCCGACCCCGTTCGCTTCGGGCAGCTCGAGGTCGGCGTGGTGGAGTCGCGAACGGTGACGCTGACGAACGTCGGCGGTGCGCCCGTGAACGTCATCAGCTTGCAGCTCATCGGCAGCAGCGACTATGAGCCCGTGGCGGGGACACGCGCCAACATGAGCCTGCCTTCGAACCCCTTGGCGGTGGGCGAGCCCTTCGAGTTCTTGCTGGTTTACGCGCCGACGAACGAGGGGAGCGATGTGGCCGAGCTCGCCGCGACCTATGAGCTCGCAGGGGTCGAGCATCGGCAACGGGTGTGGGTCACGAACGAGAAGGAGTTCTGCGTCGTGGTCAGCCCTGCGGACGAGCTCGACTTCAGGAACGTCGACCTCGGCGAGTCGACCTCCATGGTGGTCACCCTGCGCAACTGCGGCATGGCGCCGTTGACCGTCAAGAACCTCGCTCTCGAGCCTGGCAGCGACCCTGCCTTCGAGCTGACAGGGGTCCCTAATCTCCCCAAGGTGCTGAGCCAAAATTCCTCGCGGCAGGTGCTCGTGCGCTTCACGCCGCCCGCCGCGGGTCCCTTCAGTGGCGCCTTGGTTATCACGACGGACAACCCTTCGTGGCCGGAGATTACCTTGCCCATCGTGGGCAATGGATACGTCAACACCTGTCCGACGGCCGTCGCCACCGCGCAGGCGGAACCTGGTCAGGAGTTCACCGATGCGCTCGAAGTCTACTCTATGACCCACCTCACCCTCTCGGCGGAAGGGTCCAGCGACCCCGATGGCGACGCGCTCGTCGAGTACCGCTGGTCCATTCTCGAGGCGCCGTATGGCTACGCCCAACGCTTCGAGCCGTCAGCAAATGAGCCAGCTCCCCAGATTTGGCTCTCGTTGATTGGTGACTACGTCTTTGAACTCGAGGTGGTGGATGAAAATGGCCTCGAGTCCTGCGAGCCGTCGCGCGTCAGCGTGCACACGTCGACCAACCGAGACCTCGTCATCGAGCTCGTCTGGAGGACGCCTTCTGACCTCGATGAGACCGACACACGCATGGGTGGCGGCACCGATCTGGACCTGCATTTCAAACGCCCAGGTGGGGTCTGGGACGACAAGTTCGCCCACACCGACTGCCATTTTCGCAGCACCCGCCAGGAGCTCAATGCCTGGGGCGCCGTGGGCGCCGAAGACAACCCAGGGCTCAACCGCGACGACATCGACGGCGGTGGCCCCGAGCAGATCGACGTCAGGCACCCCGCCTACACCGATGGCAGCCAGGCCACGGGCTACAGCGAGCCCTACGAGATAGGGGTTTACTACTACCAAGACTGGAACTTCGAACCCCCAGTGATGGCTCGCATCAACCTCTACCTGAACCAGGCGGAGGCGATCGTGGTGCCCCTTCTGCCACCTGGACAGGAACAGGCCATGGCGCTGTCCATCAGCGACCCAGCGCCAGCGGCCCAGGGCCACTTCTGGCTCGTCGGGACGCTCGATTGGGACGCGGACGGCGGCCACTTCACACAGACGTCGTCTGAGTCCCAGCCCATGCTGGGGTTCCCGAACTAGGTGGGAAGGCTGCGGTCCCACCGCAAGCCCAACAATGACCATGAAAGCTGGACTCCCCTCGCCCACGAAGTGGGAGAGGGCCGGGGGGGAAGGGCCTGAGGCCAACTCAACCACAAATCCAAAAGAAACTTGAGCCGCGAACAGTGTCACGAACGACTCACTCTGCGAAACTCACTCCGAGGTCTTTGCCATGACTCCGTTCGCTACAAACCTTCGAACCCTACTCACCCTCTGCGTCCTCGCGCTGCTGCTCGCCGGCTGCGAAGTGCGGTCGGTTGACGCGGTGACCGACGCCCAGCTCATCGGCGAGGACACGGCGACCGACACCCGGCTGATCGATAACGACGCAGTCGAGCTGCCTGACCTCCAATCTGCACAAGGCGAGCTGCAGGTCTCCCCGAATCCCATCGTCTTCGGGCAGGTCAAGGGGGGCGAGGTGGAAACACAGACGGTGTCTGTGGCCAACGTGGGCATCGCGCCGCTGACGATCACCAACATCTCCATCTCCGGCAGCCTCGACTTTTGGCCTGAGGTCGGCGCCCGCGAGAACGCCTCGTTCCCCGCGCCGCCGCTCGAGCCCAACAGCAGCTTCGAGCTGCGGCTTGTCTACGCCCCACCGTCGCTCGGGTCGGACCTCGCCAGGCTCATCATCGACTATGAGGTTTGGGGCGAGTCCCGTCAGTACAGCGCGGAACTCAATAACAACGTGGTCCACCCTTGCATCCGTGTCACACCTTCAGACCAGATCGACTTCGGCCAAGCCATCATCGGCGAGGCGACCCCAAAGGCCGTCACCATCGAGAACTGCGGCACCAAAGGCCTGACGCTCCACAGCATCGCCCTGGCCGCGGGGACCGCACCAGAGTTCGAGCTGGCCAATCTGCCCTCGGAGCTCGAGGCGCAAACTCCTGTCGTGCTCGCCAAGAATTCTTCCAGGCGGTTCCTGGTGCTCTTCACGCCGCCCGCCGAGGAGTCCTATTCGGGAACCTTGCTCATCGAATCGGACGCCTCCCGCAACCGCATCGAGATGCCCCTCATCGGAGTTGGGACGAATAACAACTGCCCAATCGCGGTCGCTGGTGCGCGCGTGCGCGGCAGCGGCAATCCCTTCTCCGACCAGCTTGTCGCAGCCCCACTCGACTTCCTCGAGTTTACGGCCTTCGACTCCAGCGACCCGGACGGCAACGCCATCACCAACTACCGCTGGAGCATCATCAACGCGCCCCCTGGCTACGCGCTCAACTTCCAACCCCGCGCCACCGTGGAAAATCCCGAGATTCAGCTCGCTCTGGTGGGTGACTACGTCTTCGAGCTCACCGTCGTCGATGAGCACGGCCGAGAGTCCTGCGCGCCGGCCCGCATCACGGCCCGCGCCAAGTCCGACAGCCAGCTCATTATCGAGCTCACCTGGCGCACTCCGTCCGACTTTGACGAGACCGACACCTGCATGGGCTGCGGCACCGATCTAGACCTTCATCTGCTCGAGCCTGGTGGCCTCTGGGACGACATGTTCGAACACACCGACTGCCACTTTCGAAGTACCCGAGCCGAGCTGAACAACTGGGGAGCGCCCGGTGTGGCTGACAACCCAGGGCTGAACCGAGACGACATCGACGGCGGCGGGCCCGAGCAGATCAACATCAGAGCTCCTGCCTTCACCGACGGCAGCCAGCCCGACGGCTATGAGGCCCCCTACGAGTTGGGCGTCTACTACTACCAGGACTGGAACTTGGCCCCCCCAGCGCTGGCGACCGTCCGAATCTTCTTTGGGAACGACGACGTGCCCTCGGTCGTCCTGCCGACTGTCGCTGCCGGACAAGAGCCAGCGATGCCCATGGTGGTCAGCGACTCGTCACCCGAGGCCCAGGGCCACTTCTGGCATGTGGGGACGCTCGATTGGGACGCGGACGGCGGCCACTTTACGCCGACGCCGCCGGAGTCTCAGCCGATGTTGGGCTTTCCGAACTAGGACACAGGCGCGCATCGCCGAACTCATCCGCGCAAGCGGAGACGTCTTCCGGCTCAACTTCCGCCACTGCACGCCGCCAGCGGGGGATCCTACAGCTTGGAAAGCGCACCGTGCTGTCGGTAGCATGATGCGCACAACCCGATGAGCGGCAGCAGGGCTGTCTCTCCACAGCGTTCACAGCCGACAACACGACCAGTGGCCAGTATGCGCTCGCCGGTGGTCCAATCCGCGAGGTCGACATAGGACGCCAGGTGCATCGCTCCTTCGCGACAGGACTCGACGCAGCGTTCACAGCCAATACACAAGTGAGGTTTCAGTATGAGCTTGTTACCTGCAGACAGCTCCAAAGCCGCGGTTGGGCAGGACGCCGAACAGAGCGGGCAAGCGATGCAGCGTTCAGGATCGACCCAGGGACGTCCACCGACTCCATTGAGGTCAACTTCCAAACCCTCGAGCTGTTGATGCGAGGTCTCGAGGCGCTCGTCTTTCAGAACGCTGAGGTGGCGGACGAGCTCGGCACGCAGCCACTTTCTTCTCGCACCTGAGACCTCGGGCGACCCAACTCTCAGCGGTGCCACGTTGGTAGCGGAGTCGTGCCCAGGGGAGTGAGGTCGCAGGAACCCCCAGAGCCTCCGACGTGACACCTGATGATTGGTGTGGGGCTTCGCGGAATTGCTGACGAGTCGAACCGAGCCGCAGCGCGCGAGGTCCGCGACGTCGGAGACGCGTTTGATGAGCGCGGCGATTGGGTCCGCGGCCGCGGCGCCGCGCGGACAGGATTCACAGCCGCTACTGGTCAACTCGACGCCACTTGCACCTCGCAGGAGGTAGATCAACACCTCAGCCCAGTCCAGCGCCCCCAGACAGGGGACACGACGCCCGGGTCCTTCGGGGCCGCCGGGCACGGCAATGCAGGTCATCCGAACCACGGCTCCCACTGCGGCGGAATCCCAAGCGCGCAACATCTCCGCAGTCTCATCGCGAAGGGCTAAGGCATCTCCCGGGCAGGTGCCAACGCACAGACCACAACCGTCACAGCGTGTCGGGTCCAATTCCATGACGACGCTGTCAGCTGCGAGGCTCAAGGCCTGTCGGGGGCAGCGAGCTTGGCACTCCTGGCAGTCATCGTATCGGCCAAAGACCGACGTGAGTCGAAGGCAACGGGAGGCATCGAGCACTACCGCCAAGGGATACTGAGCAAGTCCCTCGACCACATTCTTCCACATCGTCAGGCCCCCGCAGCCTTTGTGGTCAATTCTTTTGCTGGTCGTTGACCGCTAAACAAGTAAGCCCACGTGGACGGCCACTGAGAGAGAACACTTATTATTTCTGAGGACTAAACAAATTGTCCAATCGTTGGGTGTAACTCAGCTCAAGACGCAGCACGCCGGCAGCGATCTTCACGACAACTGGATAATACCCGCTGGCCGCCGTCGTTAGTATTCGCCGGATGAGTTGGTCAATCCACGCGAGGGGATGCGCCTCGATGAAGTCCTTCTGCTGGCTCAAAGAGGACACGGCAAGCTGATGGTCTCCATGTGACCAATGCTCCGCCTCCACCGTGCAGAGTCTGCCGACGAAGAGCAACTCGGCTCCGATGTGGTCGGCCTCTACGCCCTGACTGGTGTCGAAGGACCACCCAGCGCGCTTGTAGGTGTCCACCACACGTTGCCACGCCAGACCGCGGGCGCGTCCGGGTGTCCACTGCCCTCTGTCATTCTCCGTCCCTCCGAGATGAGCCGACTCAGTGGGAAACAGATGCCTGGGTCCGGGGATGCGCAGCTGGGCGTCGTGCGCAAGGTGAAGCGCCTCCAGAACGGGAAGCCTGGTGTCCAACGCCTCCTCCACCTGGGCACCGAGGTCGTCGTCTATTACGCCGTCGACCTCTCGCCACGCCGCGCGAAGGCGCTCGACGCCTTGGATATCGCTGGGAGGTGGCTCAATCAGTTGGCACCCGAGGAACACGAGAAGGAGGCCACGCGAACGCGCCAGCTCAGCATGTGCCGCGAACCTCACGCATTCGACGGTGTCGGTGGTCTCTCTCATTGCAAGCTCATCGATTGGAGCGCACAGGTTCACGAGAGTAAACCCACGGGTGCCTCACGGCACCCATGGGTGCTACACATGGGACAAATTGTGGCAAAACGGTGCTCGCTCTCGACGAGCAAGCACCGTTCTGAGCTAGAGGAACTTAACCGCGGGCTGAGTCCGCACCGGATCTTCGAACCCTTCCGGTGGGGTTCCACCCCAAACGTCGTCCGTTGTGATCTGAAGCGCACCACCCACGCAAGTTTGTACGCACGCAGGATTGAGTCCGACAGAGGTACGCGCAATGCAGTAGGTGCACTTCTCGACCTTTTGACTCACTTGGTTGTACTGCGGGGCCCCGTAGGGGCACGCGGCCATGCAGTACTTACAACCGATGCACAAGGACTCGTCGATCAGGACCAACCCATCGGCATCCTTGGTGATCGCGCTGACGGGGCACGATGGAATGCAGGCGGGCTCCACGCAGTGGAAGCAGGCCATCGACGTGAAAGCGACTGCGGGGTTAGGGTAGACACCCGATTCCCGATCATAGACCCAGCGATAGTTGACCTCCGTTGGCGTGTTGTTTTCCATCTTGCATGCAACGACACATGCACGACAGCCCACGCACCGGGAAGCGTCAAAGATCCAACCTTTTTGACTCATTATAGAACCTCGCTTCTGCGGCAGGTGAGTTAGAGCGCAAGCCTCTCGACCTTGACCTTCGTGTCGTAAAATGACGCCGAGCCCCCGATGGGATCTTGAAGTGTCACATTACCGATTGCCGGATCGAGCCTCAGGATCGGATTGCAGGTCACGCCTGCACCTCGAATCGGCGCGACGTCTGTCAACTGACCGTCGAGACCGTAGGCGCGTGAGTTGATCTCCCAGCGTCCACGGCTGTGAGACATGGCAATGACGCCCGGACGAATTCGCTCGCCCACGTGGAGCCGCCCCACCACCCCTTTGGTGTTGCTCGCGGAGGTCACCTTGACGAGGTCTCCGCCGCGCAGTCCATAGACCCGAGCGTCCGCGCTGCTCATCTCGACAAAGTTCTCCTTTTGGAGAACCGTCAACGAGGGGATTGAGGCAGTACGTCCTTGCGAGTGCCAGATCGGCTTGTAAGTGACGCAACGCAGCGCATATTCGTTCGAATCGCGCACCTCTTCGCCGGCGGCGTCAACCACAGGCACGACCTCGGGAAGGGGGTTGTAGTGCTTCTTTGAATAGGGATCCACATAGCGCTGCCCAGGCCAATCCTCGTGCGTCGTTGGGAAGGTGTACTCGAAGAAGAAGTGGAGGCTCTTGCCTTTGCTCGAGACCGCCGTCTTGTTCTTGGCGTACGCGCCGCTGTACTCGTTCGTCCCATCGACTCCAGTGTCTTGGAACCAGCCCCCGCGCTCGACGATACGGTGCGCCATCTCATTGATCTCGGCGTCCGTTGACGCGCCGGCTTCAATCGCCCAGTTGACTAGGATGTTCCAGTACCAATCCCACGCTGTCTTGAGTTGGTTGCGGTGCAGCGGATGCACTGCGGCGTCCTTGGCCGCCTCCGACGCATAGAAGGCGTTGGTGCCAAAGGCAGGAACGTTGTCCAAGTTGCCGCCAGCAACCCGTCGCATCAGCTCGACACTAATGTCCTCGACTGTGAACGGACCGGTTTCAGTCGCCCAGTCTATCGCATAGTTCCAACTGCCGAGTGAGCGGTTGGCGAGCGCCTCCCAATAGGTCTCGTTGCCAGTTCCACCCCGCTTTGTGGCGTAGTACCCGACCACAGGGCTACGGAACGGCGAGAGCTTCGACAAAATCGTCGGCGAGTTGTGCGGCGTCGTCCAACGCTCGAAGTACGAACCGTCCGGTAAGACATAGTCAGCTAGGGACGCCATCTCACTCATCTCGATGTCAAAGCAGACATGGAGCGGTAAGAGCGACTCATCGGTAAGGACACGTCGTGCCCCGTCCGCACCGCTCGGCGAAGAGTAGGGCAAGTTGTTCCAATAGGAGAACAGGATCCCAGCAGCATAGGGGTAACGGTCCTCGATACTGGGTACAATCTCCTGGTAGTTGCCGTTATAAGCGAACGGGAACCACGGTCGACGTGTCGGATTGTCGACCTGCTCACCGAGCGCAGAAGCCAACGTGGAGTTGAAATACTGCTTGACACGTGTCAACTGCGGTCCGCTGGTGCTGCGCTTGACCGTCGCTTGTTTGTCGAGGGCGAGTTGACCGGCTGAGCCGCCCATCTCATGCAAGTGGCCACCGGTCCCTCCAAGAGCGCCGCCCTTCCAGTCGAAGTTGCCGACCAGCATGTTCAGGATGAGGGTCGCCTGCATCGTGTTCACGCCGTTGGTGTGCTGAGCCGCACCGCGATAAGCCTCTGCGACGGCTTTGTGCCCAGCGGCGGCGAACTCGTCGGCGACCGCGATGATCGTCTCGACGTCGATGCCGGACTCGCTGGCGTAGTAGGCCAGGTCGTGCGCAAAGGCCGTGGCTTTGTAAAGTTGGAAGACAGGCGCCACATAGACCGTGCCATCACCGTTGATATCGAGCACGTGTGAGCCTACGCCGCGCAGATTGAGGCTGCTCGCCAGGACGGTATTTGGCTCCGTACCGTCGAGTTCGAGTCGCCCCCACTGGGCGGCCGCTGTGATGGCGCGATCGATGCTGAAGGGGATGCCGGTCGCAGGGTCGAGCGCGACATAGGCGCCAGCGTTCTTGTGGAAGATCATCTTGAGACCCGGGTCCGCCGCGTCGACGACGACGAGCCAGGAAGCGTCGGTCGTGTTGTACTGGAGATCCTTCGTCCCACCGCTCCAGTCCACAGTCGCCTTGGCGGCGAGCTCGTTGATCGCCTCCAAGAATGCGACGTCGTAATTCCCCTGGGCGATCATTCGCTGAGCGATGCCCAACGTCAGTGCCACGTCGCCGCGTGGCTTGATTGGCAGCCAACGGTGGGCGAACGCACAGGAGCGCGAGTGGCGCGGGTCGATGATGACGTGTTTCACTCCCGCGTTACGCCCCTTCGCCACGCGCTTGGCGAGGGTCTGGGTCGGGAAGTTCGCCTCGAGGGGATTGGTCCCAAACCACAGAATGTACTCCGACTCCAGCATGTCCGGTTTGAAGTGGTCCTTCACCGCCGAGAGCTCAGGACTGAACCTCTCCGTAAAGAAGCTGCCCGCCACATGGTGGCTTGTCTCGCAGATCGAGGTGTGGTCGTGGCGATAGTTTACGGTGCCGAAACCCAGCTTGAAGATCCGGTCGGTGAACTCCTTCTGTCCATGTTGGAAGCGTCCCGGAGAGAAGATCACCTGGTTGGCGATCGTCCCAAGTGTACCGCTCCCGTCCGCTGTGGGGAGCAGTGTGCCGTCGGCGTGACCCTCGAAATATGGACGTGCGGCGTCCGCAATCTCGGTGAGTGCCTGATCCCACGAGATCGACTCCCATTGCCCAGCTCCGCGCGCGCCAACTCTCTTGAGGGGACCTGCGATGCGGAACGGGTTGTACATCACCTCGACGCCGGACTGGCCCTTGGGGCACAAAGTCGCCGGCGCCGACAGCGCCTCGGCCATCGTCGCGCTGAACGCAAGCCTCTCGCCGGTCTCTGCGTTGTTGGGGTGCCACGGGTTCCCGTCGATCTTGAGAACAGAATCGTTCTTGACCCTCACCCGGATGCCACACTTGCTGTGACAGCTCAGGCACACGGAGTATCGCACGCTCACCCCGCTCGACGTCTCGAGGTCATCCGGCGGGCTGACCGCCGCGGCATCGCGATTCGCCACGAAGAGACCAGCGACGCCGGCCGTTGCAGCCGCCACGCCAGTCGCAGCCAGGAAGTGCCGGCGACTCAAGGGGTGGTTGAGCACGTCCTTGAGGCCAGCGGGTTCTTTTTGTTCGTTGCTGCCCATTTCGACTCCTTCAACACTTCTTATTGTTGGTACATGACCGGCTGAGTCCCGACGTGGCACTGCGCGCAGATCTCCGGATCGACGAGTCTTCCCAGCTTCGGATACTCACGCTCCTCGAGCATTCCGCCACGATGGCAGAAGAGGCACTTCTCGTCGGCGCTCGCTCCTGGGATGACCGACAGACCCAGCTTCCTCGGGTGGTAGGCCGGGATTGCGGGATCCAACGTGGTCTCCGTGAGCTTGTTGGCGTGGCAACTCGTGCAGTTCGTGTCAAAAGCAGAGGACGTGGAGTCGTGAAGCTCCACGAGATTGACTCGCGGGTCGACTTGCACTGTCCCCACCGGAGCGGGTGCCGGGAGGTTCACCTGCGTCCCGTCATCACAGCTCAATGTGCTGCTGCCGTCCGCGTTCTCGGCGATCGTGCAGTTGGTCCCATCCTCGACCGTCGCCGTCGTCGTCCCGCAGGTGATGGTCGTCGTCCCATCGGTGTTCTCAACCACCTCACAGCTCTCGCCATCGGCACCAGGCGTGATCGTCACCTCCGAACCATCCGGACAATGGATCACCGCTGTCCCATCGGCGTTGGCTGTGACATCACAAGGCTCACCATCCGCTCCCGAGGCCCCATCGACACCAGGCGCCCCTGGTGTTCCCGGCTCACCAACACCGCCCTGAGGCCCAGGTCCTCCCTGCGGTCCGGTCTCTCCGGGCGAACCATCCAGGCCATCCGAGCCGCAGCCGCTAAGCGCCTGCAGCAATACGGCGGCGAGGAAAAGCCGCAAAACCTTTTGACGCATCATCGGAACCTCCTTCCAAAGTAGAGGCAATGGAATCGGAGCCAAGGCGCCCCGATACAAACGGCATGCTGAATTTCGCCATGCCACAATCACGCGGGCACCAGCATCCTGGTCGCCCTCGTTGTTTACATACCATCCCTGCCGGCACCCTGCCACCGGTGCCCGCCTCCCACAACGGCACAAGAAGCGTCCCTTGGTCGTCGACAACCACACCGCGCCTCCATCTGGAAACCGGCTTCCGGACTGGATACTCGCAAATTTTGAGGGGGGCCGCGGCTGCCAAGAAAATACCCTCGCCCCCCCCAAGGGCGCTCTCACTCCTGCGAGTCCAGGCAGGTCGAACGCATCTCGCCCGCCGCAATACCGCCTCGAAGCCGACCACACCGACCACACCTCAAGCCCTTCACCCTCCAAACACAAAGGAGTATGCTGCCTCCTCCTCAACCCAGACGCACAGCACAGGCCTCACCAACCAGCGCTGCATGACCCATAAGGCGCGAACCGATGGCACGCTCTCCTCGCTTCGATTTTCACCGTCCCGCCCTGCACACTCGCCGCACCAAGATCCTCGCCACCCTCGGGCCGGCCAGCAGCACACAGGCGCGCATCGCCGAGCTCATCCGCGCCGGCGTCAACGTCTTTCGGCTCAACTTCAGCCACGGCACCCACGAGACCCACCGCCAGACCTACGCCAATATCCGCGCCGCCGCCGCCGAGTGCGGTGAGCACATCGCCATCCTCGGCGACCTCTGCGGCCCCAAGATCCGCGCTGGCCACTTCGAGCACGACTCCATCGAGATCGTCGAAGGCCAACCCGTCGTCGTCACCGTCCGCGAGGTCATGGGACGCGACGGTCTCATTCCGTCCGAATACAAACACCTCGCCAAAGACGTCAAAGCCGGCGACCGCATCCTCATCGACGACGGCCGCAAGGAGCTGCGCGTCGAGCGCATCGAAGACGACACCGAGATCCACTGCAGGGTCGTGCGCGGTGGCACGGTCAGCAACCGCAAGGGCATCAACCTACCTCGCGTCAACGTCTCCTCGCCGGCCCTCACCGAGAAGGACCGCGAAGACGCCGTCCTCGCCGCGGAGCTCGGCGTCGACTACATCGCGCTGTCCTTCGTGCGGCAGGCCTCCGACGTCGAGCAGCTCGTCGACCTCTTGGCGTCGCTCGGCAAATCGATCCCCATCATCTCCAAGATCGAGAAGCCCGAAGCCCTCGACCACCTCGAGGCCATCCTCAAGGTTTCTCGAGGCATCATGGTGGCCCGCGGCGATCTCGGCGTCGAGATGCCCGCCGAAGAGGTGCCCATGATCCAACGCGAGCTCACCCGGCTCGCCATCGAGCACAACCGCGTCGTCATCGTCGCGACGCAGATGCTCGAGTCCATGATCGAGAACGCCACGGCGACCCGCGCCGAGGTCACCGACGTGGCCTGGGCCGCCATGGCGGGCGCCGACGCTGTCATGCTCTCAGGCGAGACCGCCACGGGCAAGTACCCCATCGAAGCGGTCCGGACCATGGACCGCGTCCTGCGCCTCGTCGAAGCCGACCAATACTACGCCGACCAGTTTCGCCACATCATCGCCCACGAAGGTTCGGCCACCGACGAAGCGACGACCGAGCTGCAGCTCAGCGAAGGCCTGGCCCGCGCCACCTCGCAGCTCTCCCGCGAGCTGAGCGTGCGTGCCATCATCGTGCGCTCTCACACGGGCGCCACCGCCGGCATGATTTCGTCCGAGCGTCCGGCGGCCCCGGTCGTCGCAGCCACGACTTCGGCTCAAACCGCACGTCGGCTCAATCTCTTGTGGGGCATCCATCCCGAGGTCGTCGACGAAGCTGAGCTGGGAAAGCCCATCGACCTTGCGCCTCGCCTCGTCAAGTCCCTCGGACTCGCCGAAGTCGGACAGTTCATCCTGCTGGTCACAGGCGGCCAGAGCGAAGCAGAGATTAGCGCACCGACCCTGAAGTTATTGCTGACTTGAGCCGCGCTCGCGGGTATTTCTTGAGGTGAGGCCTTGGGGCTCGAAGTTCGGGGTATCGACGGTTCCCTCTGACCTTCGAGGCCGCATCTTCCGCCCAAGGCACCCTGCAGTGGTGCAGACACGCGAGAATTCAACGAACCCGACGAGCCCCCAGACAAACCATGCCCATCTACGAATACGACTGTCGAACCTGCAACCATCACTTCGAAAAAATTGTCTTCGGCAAGAAGACCCCGACCTGCCCTAAGTGCGAGAGCGAGTCGGTCGAGAAAGCGTTCTCCGTGTTTGCCGTTGGTCGCTCGACGCCGTCGACTCCGTGCGCCAGCGAGCCTGCTGCGGCGTGTTCGACGTGCCCCGGCTCGGGCGGGGGCTGTCCGGCGTTTGACTAGTGTCAAGCTTCACATGCGTCCGTGCTTATGAGCGTGGCCTTTCAGGGAAGCAGGGCTCTGCCCTGGCCCGCCGGGGGACTTTGTCCCCCGGACCCCCAATGACTTTCTTCTTTTCTGTAATCGACAACATGCCGGTATTCTTGAAGAATTTCTGGGGAATTGGGGGCGCTCTTTGCAGTCAAATATGCATGCCTCCAAAGAAGCCGGCGCGTCCTTTCGCGCTGGCCGTCGCCGTTGGCGCTAACGTCGCGTTCGGCGGGATCACAAGGAGGTAACGATGGAAATCGTCCAATGGTCAACCTCACCCCTGTTGCCAAGAACGTCATCGATCACCCTGAGTTTCCCTTCGCCCCCAAACCCCCAGGCAGGCCGTTGCAGCCGCCGCGGGAACTTATCCGCCTCACGGTTCCAAATGATGCTCTCAGTTTCCGAGGGTGAGACCACCGATATCACCACATCCCGTGGACTTGGATGGTCAATCCTTGCCTCAATGATGACGTCAGCCACGAACCCGGGGACACCTGCGACATCGTTATCAATCTCGACACCAACCGAATCGTCCTCGGGGATAGGAGTGGCGACGCTATTCGTGAACGAGCCTTGATGCTCCACCGGCGTGCAGGAACCCAGCAAGTGCTCGGTAATTCCAGCACAGATGCTTTCGGGGCGGCACAAAACCGTGTCCCGGACAGCATGTAGTATTAGTATTAGTATTAGTATAGGCCCGGATCGGGAATGTCAACGAGAAGTTTGCCCGTGGAGCGGCGATGTTCCCGCTCACAATGCGAGCACGTGTAAACTCGAGACAGGACATATCGCCGACGGCGTCGGTCGGCCGGGCGAAGGCGCGCCAGCTCCTGCTGATCCCACAGAGTGCCCATTGAGGAGGATGCGTCGCGGATTGAGCAAGGTAAGCGCGGGTCAACGAGGGGTGACACCGTGGCTCTCTAGCATCGAAGCCTCTATTGTGGGCGAATCCATCCAATCGGCCACTCTCGTCGTACCCCTTGTGCAACCCACCGCCGCCCCGGCGCACCGAGCACACCTTTATGGACATCTTCGTCGGAGCCCTCGAGACGGGCAGAGACTTTTTCCGAGACGCCGCCCTCATCGCCTTCCACGAGCTCGAGCTCTTCGAGGCCTTGCTGTCGCCTATGAGCCTGGAGTCGCTCGCCAGCACGACGCACCTCGAGGCTCACCACCTGCGCGCGCTGCTCGACGTCGGGCGCAGCGAGGGGTGGGTCGTCGAGGAGGCCGGAGTCTACTCCATTGCTGAAGTTCCCGCGGCGCCCAAATCCCACCCGACGGCCGGCTGGGGGAAGATCGCCGAGGCGTTCAGGGCGAACAAGCCCCAAGCGCTCTTCGAGACGCCCGGCGCGCTCGAAGCCTACCAGAACCACCTCTTCGACCTCTCCTCGCCTGTCGCTGACGAGCTGGTCGTGCGCTGCGTCGAGCCCTGCGAGCGCGTCCTCGACGTGGGCAGCGGCTACGGCGCCTACGGGCTCGCCGCCCTGCACGGCTTCAAGAAGGCGCGCGTGACCTTGGTCGACGAGGCCGCGGTGCTCGCCAGCGGGGCAAACGTGCAGGAGTCCTACGGCGAGCGGGTTGAGCGGGTCGCGGTCCGCGCCGAGGAGATGACCTTCGATCCCATCTACGACACCGTGTTGGTGGCCAATTTGCTGCACCTGCACGGTCCCGACCGCAACCGCGCCATCCTGGCCCGCTGTGCGTGCGCCTTGCGACCCGGAGGACGCCTGATCGTGCTCGATCTGGACCCGGCCAAGGAGCCTACGCTGGCGGCTTACTTCTCTCTGAATATGGCCATTTACACCGAGCTCGGCCGAGTCTACGACGTGGAGACCGTTTCCGGCTGGTTGCGCGAAGTGGGCCTCGAAGAGCTGCGAGTCGAACGGCTGATCCGCGCGCCGTCGTCCTATGTTATCGTTGGCAGATGAGCGCTGACTGCAAACACACGTGTCTCGAGAGACGGCCGGTTGGAATCCAATGACGACGCGGATTCCCCCTCTCCCGTTTCGGGCCCGTTTCGGGGGAGGGGGGCAGGGGGAGGGGGCCGAAATGAGGCTTCGGCGCCTTATCCTTCAAGCCCTCGCTTTGCTCTCAGCAAGCTGTGAGTCGCAGCACGCCCGTGGGTTCGCGGACGCGTTCGCCAAAGACTCGGTGCCCGAGGTCTGCACCGCCTGCGCCGCTGCGGACGCAACCGAGGAGGCCGCCGACCTCACGGAGACCGAGGATGTTGCCACGACGGCGCCCGATGGCGCACAGGACACGACCGCGATCGCCGCCCCAGGACTGACCATCGGCCTGGTCGCCGACATGCGTTACTTCGCCGCGCCGGACAATGCCAGGCCGAGTTTGCGGTCGCGGCTACGCTCCCCGTTCCGCAGCAATCCGTCGCCCTTTCTGCTTCGTCCGATGGTTGGCCGGCGTCGTTGGCCGAGGGCGCGATTCCGCTGCGGCTCGACGGCGACCGTTGGACGGTGACCCAAGAGTTCACGGGCATCGAGACTGTCGAATACAAGTTCCTCATGAAGTGGCCCGACACGGCGCAGCAGTGGTGCAACTCCGCGATCGATTGCAGCGCTGGCGTCGCCAACGACAGCCAGCTCGTCGACTGCGACGCCCTGCGCCGTGACACCTCGGACCTCTTTCGGGGCGCCGCAGAGAAGTTCGGCGAGCTCGGTCCCATCGACTTTGTCATCAGCCCCGGCGACATCGACCCGCCCGCCAACGTGCTCTCGACGCTGCAGCGCTACACAGACCCATCCATCGTCTGGTATCCCGTAGCCGGCAACCATGAGACCGAGAGGCCAGAAGGCATCCAGTGGTTGCGCGACTACAACCCCATCTCCAAGCCACTGCCCAACATCGTCTCCATGGGGCCGCCGGGCGGCGAGGAGACGAGCTACTCGTTCGACGTGCAGAACGCGCACTTCGTCGTGATCAACGAGTACTACGACGGCAGCACCGATGCCGCCCTCGAGGGGGACGTCTCCGACGCGCTCTACGACTGGCTCGCCGCCGATCTGGCCAAGACGACGAAGGAGTACGTTTTCGTCGCGGGCCATGAGCCAGGCTTCCCGCTGGCGGATGTCGACAGTGGTCGTATACGCCACGCCGAAGGGGGTCTGAACAAGAACATCGCGAGCCGAGACCGCTTCTGGGCGCTGCGCGCCCAGCGCGGCGTCGTGGCCTATCTGTGTGGGCACACGCACAACTTCAGCGCCGAAGAGATAGACGGCGTCTGGCAAATCGACACCGGTCACGCGCGCGGCAAGGGCGACACGGGCTCGCCGAGCACGGTGGTGCTGCTGAAGCTCGCGCCCAGCGGTGTCACCATCGAGGCCCATCGGGACAATCACGATGGGGTCTACGACTACGCGGACCTGGTGCACACGTACACGTTGGTCCCTTAGTCATTCAAACGACGAGACCCCGTCGCCTTGGAAGGCGACGGGGTCTTTGACGTCAACCACAGTCGGCTGGGCAATTTATGGGGTCTTCGCCCGGGTCGCACATCCCGTTGTTGTTGCAGAGGCCGCCGCCGCAGTCGAAGCAGTAGGGGGGCTCGAACGGCTCACACACTCCGTTGTCGATGCAGAGGACACCACCGCAGTCCGGGCAGACGGCCGGATCTTCCCACGGCTCACAAGCCCCGTTGAAGTTGCAGAGGCCGCCCCCACAGTCGGCTGGGCAATTTATGGGGTCTTCGCCCGGGTCGCACATTCCGTT
>Ga0210044_10003379_pt1 | contig 22820 bp, 21 predicted proteins | sample CryGey13umfilter_2_FD_183959 | JGI IMG/M metagenome (GOLD analysis project Ga0210044, IMG submission 183959) | Groundwater microbial communities from aquifer in Utah, USA - Crystal Geyser 4/9/14 3 um filter (SPAdes) (version 2) | ecosystem: Environmental > Aquatic > Deep subsurface >... | reverse complement strand
TCGTTTCCGGTATCGTTTCAGGGCATGTTCCAGTCGTTCGCCTGCCATGAAATCTTCTCCTTCCCGGTAAGATTCTTCATGGCTTGACGATACCTCGTTGGGTAAGATTTTATATGGCTTGATTCGAACGCTTGTGTTCGTACCCATCCACAGGTATAATGCTGAGGCAAAAACGATTCCTGCGCATCATGAGCCGGCGGGAAATTTTGGCTTGTGATAGCTGCAACTGGAGGATTAAATGACAAGACATCTCTTTACATCAGAATCTGTTACAGAAGGCCATCCCGATAAAATTGCCGACCAGATTTCGGATGCGATTCTGGATTCTGTTTTGAAAGATGATCCCAATGGAAGGGTCGCATGCGAGACACTGGTGACCACCGGACTGATTATGATAGCCGGGGAAATTTCGACCAGAACCTATGTGGATTTTCCAAGTGTTGCCAGAAAAACGGTCCGGGATATTGGATATACCCGTGCAAAATATGGATTTGACAGTGATACCTGCGGTGTGATGTCAAGCATTGACGAACAGTCACCGGACATTGCCATAGGAGTAAATCCCGGAGGGGCTGGTGATCAGGGAATGATGTTCGGTTTTGCGATCAATGAGACAGAAGAACTGATGCCCATGCCTATCATGCTGGCGCACCGGCTGACACGCAGGCTGGCTGAAGTAAGGAAGAAAAAAATCCTAAAGTTCCTGCGCCCTGACGGGAAATCCCAGGTGACGGTTGAATATGAAAATGGTTTACCAACACGGATTGCTACTGTTGTTGTTTCCACCCAGCACGCGGAATCAGTCGACCAGGCAACCATTCGCCAGGAAATACTGGACAATGTGATTTTCCCGGTTATTCCGGAGCATTTGCTGGATTCGGATACAACCTACCATGTGAACCCTACCGGGCGCTTTGTGGTTGGTGGCCCCCAGGGAGATTGCGGACTCACCGGGCGAAAAATTATCGTGGACACATATGGTGGGTTTGGAGCCCACGGTGGCGGTGCTTTTTCCGGTAAGGATCCGTCCAAGGTAGACCGTTCCGGTTCCTATATGGCGCGTTATCTGGCCAAGAACATTGTCTCTTCCGGAGTAGCAGACCGATCTGAAATTCAGATTGCTTATGCAATCGGAGTAGCGGAGCCTGTTTCCCTGATGGTGAATACCCATGGCACAGGGAAGCGCCCGGACGAAGAGCTGGCAAGGCTGATTCGAAAAAACGTGGATCTCACTCCTGCAGGAATCATCGAAAAATTAAAATTGCGCCGACCGATCTATCTTCAAACAGCGGCATATGGCCATTTTGGCCGGAATGAACCCGGTTTTTCCTGGGAAGACACGGATCTGTCAAGCTTGTTTATCTGAACTCCTTTTTCGCAACTATAAAAAGAAAGGAGGGGAATTCCCCTCCTTTCTTTTTATTTCATCAAGTTAATGTACATCACGGAATAACACTTCCCCGGGCTGGAATGGAAAACTTATGTTCCACATCCCCTTCTTTTGCTACGATTCGGATAATTTCATTGAAAACTCCGAGGGGGGCGTCTCCGTTGATGCCGATCCAGATATCAATGATTTTCTCGTTTTCCCGGACGGTTTCAAAGGTGAAGGTTTTGTTGTTATCCTGGACAGACAAAATCTCCAAAGAATTTCCGGTGTTGGATGTCAACTGAATGCGTTTTGCGCGTTTCGCGTTCCGATGATTCCCAAACATAAACAGAGAAATGGGATTGACCAGAACAGGTTTCTGCATCCGAATGATGATGAAAAGATTCATCTTGGACATTTTCTTTGAATTTGTGTCCAGGGAAAGGGTGAAATTTGTTCTTTCCAGAATCGCTATATTTTTCTCTACCTTCAGCGTAACAGAAACATATTCCTTGCCGTCTTTGCTTCGTACAAGTTCCACGTCCAGGGGAAAGTGTCGGGATGCGTTGACGCTTCCAACGATGTGGTGCCCCTTGATTTCAAGTGGTTTGTGCATGTTGTTTTCTATGAATACTCTTTCGGTATAACTTTCACCCGGCACAACGTTACGAAAATATATTGATGTTCGTGCGGGGTTCAGGTCGGTAACGATGGTTGCTTTCAACTGTAATCGGATGATATTTCCGCCGCCATCACTGTTTGAGTAAACCTGTATTGTTTTTGTCACACTCCCATTGTAGTGGGCAGTGTTGAAGTTAGCTTTTATGGTTCCCGACTCACCGGGAAGAAATGCCGTCTTTTCCAAAGCGGCCGTGGTACAGCCTCACCCGGGTTTGACAGACTTGATAATGAGCTTCTCGTCACCGGTGTTGGTAAACTTGAATATAGCCTGGACCTTCTTTCCGGGGTCCACCTTCCCAAGGTCGACTTCTTTGGATGCAAACTTCATAATTGGACCCTTGGCCATTACCATCACCTGGGTCATGGCGATAAGCAGAGCCAGCAGTTTTTTGTGCATGTGTCCTCCTAGCAAATAATTCCGAGTTCTTTTCTACCACAGCTACAGACGATTGTCCACCGGTTGAAGTTTGAGAGATCTGAGCAGGGGGTCTATTTTACTGACGAAGACTCGAATGGGGGAGCCGATGGATATAGACCGCCCCTGATTGTCCTGCAGAGCAAAGCCGGACAGGGATAGACGGTAACGCCCGGAGAGTTTGGAAATAGGGACAAATCCATCCACAAACCAATTTGCCAGTTCCACAAACAGACCGTTATCACTGACAGATGACACAATACCGTCAAATTCCCTTTCCTTTCCCCGTTGAATTCTGTCCAGAATAAGGCTTTCCGCAGTATCCAGTTCTCCGTGGAATGCACGGGTTTCCCGAAAGCTGACCAGGGCGGCAATTGCATTCAGTTGAGGCCGACTGTAGGGGGCCGGAACGCGGCTGAGCCATGCTTTCAACATTCTGTGCACCACCAGATCCGCGTACCTGCGAATGGGTGATGTGAAATGGAGGTAATTGTCTGTTGCAAGACCAAAGTGATAACCCGTTTCCCCTTCGTAGCGTGCCCGGCCCATTAAGCGAAGAGCAATGTAGTGAAAGCGGGGGTCTTTTAATTGACTGATAAATTCTGCGATCGAAGAAAATTCTATTTCAAGGTGCAACTCCTTCTTCAAGTGTTGCAATGCCTGAAGAGTCTCCGTTGACGGTTGTGGATGAATGCGGAAAATACCGGGTATCCTCTTCTCCACAAACAGTCTTCCCACCGTTTCATTGGCCAGGAGCATGCATTCTTCCACAATGCTCTGGGAAATGCCCCCCGTTTCTCCGATAACGCCGGAAACATGGCCGGATTCATTGAATTTCAATTCTCCCCTGGGGATATTCAAAAAGATGGCGCCCCGGTTTTTCCTTTCTTTCATCCGGAAATCAGCAAAGCTTTCCATTGTCTTTAACGAGTCCCCGATTTCGGAAGTCCAGGCTTCTCCTAAATGAGCTCCTGTTTCCAGCCACTGATTCACATGGTCATACCTCAGTCGAAACCGGCTCCGGATTCGGGAAGGTGTAATGGTGAAATCTTCTACTTCAAAATGCCGGTTCAGACGAAACAGCAGAGACATACAGAGACGGGGCTCACCCGGCATCAAACTGCACAGGCCATTTGAGAGTTCCTCGGGCAGCATGGGAATGGTCTGATTTGGAAGATAAACGGAAACACTCCGCATCATGGCGCCTTGATCCAGGGGACTGCCCTGCTCCAGATAAGCGGACACGTCCGCAATGTGGACTCCAAGTGTATATCCACCCTCAATGGATTCCAGAGACAGGGCATCATCAAAATCCTTTGCATCCGCTCCGTCAATTGTAAAGGTAGTGAGTCCAGTTAGATCAATCCGGCGATTGAGAGGATTTTCTCTGGCTTCTGGAATCTCCGCCAGCTTTGGCCATGGTTGATACAAATTATACCGGTAAGAAGCGATGACTGATGCGGACCCGGGGACATCCCGAAAACGGGCCAGCACCCTGGGTCGGATGCCTGCAAGGGCCTCCACGACTTCTCCTGAACCGGTTTCGTGCTGGAGAAAGATCGGGCGATTTCTTCCAAAGGAGGGAATTAACCGTTGCCCCTTGAGCCGTCCCCACATTCTGCCCTTTTCCGGATGCTCAATACCGGCGACTATACCGGTGTTTTTTCCTGTTTCCAGCACCAGGACCCGGTCACCTGCCACGGGACGACCCTGCATGTCAAAAGGCCAGCGTGCCAGGATGGCTCTTCGTCGGCTTCTTGTTTCTACATGGAACCCTCCTTTCCCGTTCACCAGCACGCCGGATATTAGAGAACGTACGGATGGAACTGATTCCCTCATTTCCATAGAAGCTGCTTTTGGAGCCAGCTGGTAGCACTGATTTTCCATTTTCTGAATTCGCCCTTCCCGAATCATCTCCTTCAGGACCATCCGGAGATAATTTCTCTCCTGGCGTTTCAGTTTCAGGCGCTGTTCGAGCCGTTTCAGACCGATTGGTGATTGCTGCTTTGAAAGGTAGGAGAAAATTTCATCTTTGATTAAATTCATGTCACTCTTCCAGGGGAAAGAGCAGGAGCAGGCGAGTACATGGGAATGGAAGAAAATCGGAAGTCGTGCATCTTTGTCCTTTCCTTATTGTTCACTGTCCACCATCGACGATTCACTTCACTTCCTCCCTCCGCGTTTCTGTCACTGAAACCCCTGGTAAAATGTCTGGAAAGATTCTCCCTTGACATCCCGGTGCTTCATCCTTATTATTACACTGTTCTTGAAGTTGCTCAAGTGGTGGAATTGGCAGACACGCACGGTTCAGGTCCGTGTGGGAGTTAATCCCATGGGGGTTCGAGTCCCCCCTTGAGCACCATTTTTTGCGTCTATTGGAGATATCATGCCGGATTTGATCGGCGTTAAGTTTAAAAAGACAGGGAAATTCCTTTTTTTTAAAGAAAACGGGGTAAAAGCAAAGTGCGGGGATCAGTGCGTTGTGGAAACAGACCATGGCACTGAAATAGGGATTGTTTTAATTCCAGCCCACACGGTGAGTGAGAAAGCGATTAGTGACCATTCCCGCAGGGTCCTCAGAATTGCGACGGAAGAGGATATTCGTGTCGCAGATGAACTTTCCGAAAGGGAGAGAGAGGCCATGTCCTACTGCCGTTCGAAGATAGAGGAACGGAACCTGGAAATGAAGCTTGTGGCAGTAGATTTTACACTGGATCGGTCCAAAGCCATTTTTTACTTTACAGCAGACGGGCGAATTGATTTCAGGGATCTGGTAAAAGACCTGGCCCACGAATTTCACCTTCGTATTGAAATGCGCCAGATTGGTGTTCGTGATGAGGCAAAAATGCTGGGAGGCATTGGTGTGTGTGGGCAGCCGCTCTGTTGTGCTCAGTTTTTGAATCGTTTTGAACCCGTTTCCATTAAAATGGCCAAGGCCCAAAACCTGATTTTGAATCCAAGTAAGATTTCCGGAATCTGCGGTCGCCTGATGTGTTGCATCAATTTTGAAATTACCCGGGATTGCGGTGATTGTCAGAAAAAAGAAAAAAAGGAAACGCCACCCTCTGAGTAAGTATTTTCTCTTCCATCGTGGAGTTTGCATTTTCTTTCCTTTTTGGTTATAATCTGAGCAAACAGGCGATTCAACGCAATCTACAAAGGAGTCAGATCCATGTCCAACAGGAAGCTAATCCGCCCAAATCTGAAAGACGTTAAGGCAAAGATGGGCGATCCGGATAGCAGACCACGGCACCAGATAGAATATGGCAGACAGGGTCCGTCCAGTGGGGGTGCGGATCAACCACTTCTGTCGCACCCCCTGCTGACCACAGCAAGACGAAAGCAGGCACCACCGGAACAGACCTACGCGGAGAATTTCTACTATCTGAAACAGATGACCAGCAAGGCCGTTGTTGTCATTATTATGGAGGACGGGGAAGAGATTCGCGGCATCATTGAATGGTATGACAAAAACTGCCTCAAGGTGAACCGGATGAAAGAGCCAAATCTACTCATTATGAAGGCCAGAATTAAATACATGTATAAGCAGGAAGAGGAGAGTCGTTCGACACGTCGGCGGACCCGTCGGCCAGTTCGGACAGAAGCAGAAAAGACGGACGCTCCAGTTGAGAAACCAAAACCTGAAAAAAAAGACTGAGTTTTTCCCCTGGAAACCATGAAAAAAAAGCCTGTTCTGGCCATCACCCCAGGTGATGCCTCCGGTATTGGTCCTGAAATTATCTGCAAGGTGTTGCCCGAAATCCAGGCATACTGTCTTCCTGTTGTCTATACATCACGTCTTCTCCTTGAAAGGGCAGGATTGTGTAAAAACCCAGATATGGAGACTGTAGAATTCCGTAACATTGGGATGGACTGGGAATTTCGCCCGGGCAAGCTTTCCGCCTTGAATGGCGAGTACGCCGCCGAAGCTATCAAAATGGCGGTTTCCGACTGTCTGTCTGGAAAATGTTCCGCGTTGGTGACAGGGCCCATCTCCAAGAAAGCCTGGGAGATGGCAGGGATTCCCTATCCGGGTCACACTGAGATGCTTCGGGACCTGGCCGGTGTTCCCCGAACCATGATGTTGTTCTATGCCCCCGCCTTTTCCGTGGTTCTTCACACGATTCATGTTCCACTGGCGGCAGTTCCAGTCACCATCACCCGGGAGCAATTACTGGATGGTATTCGATTCGCACAGTTGTACTATAGCAGGCTCGTTCGGAAACCATTCGAAATACGAGTCTGTGGCCTCAATCCCCATGCCGGGGAGGAGGGGCGCCTCGGTAGCGAAGATTTTGTGATTCGAGATGCAGTGAAAACACTCTCCGTAGAAGGCATAAGAGTATCCGGCCCATTTCCGGCCGACACCCTGTTTTCGCACATGCCCAGGGATGGCAGTGTGCTGGTGTACGCCATGTACCACGACCAGGGGCTTACCCCGATCAAGACGCTCTATCCTGAGAAATGTGTTAACATTACGTTGGGTCTTCCCTTCCTCCGGTCCTCAGTAAGTCATGGGACGGCCTTTGATATTGCCGGTAAAGGGAAGGCAGATTTCAGGAATCTTCTGGAGACGGTTCTTACAACCGTCCAATTGCTGAAAGGGAGGCAATAATGAGTGTAAAAACGGTTTCGCTGTTCTTGCTTACATTTTTCGTGGTGGGATGTCTGGGCGGTCGGATGTACTTTGACAAGCCCACCCGATATGATATCAAGTTATCCATGTTGAAAATGAAAAAGCACTACGAAATTATTCAGCAATGGGTAAAGGGCAAGGGTGGTACGCCTGAAGCTGTTACCGAGTCTGTGACCCGAATCCAGACAGAATCCGATTTTCTCCTGAACAAGCTTCCGTCCAGAAATCCTGAAATTTACCAGGAAAAGCTCCGGGATATGCAGCATACCCTGGATTTTCTGGAAGAAAGTGTCAAAGACAACCAGCCGAAGCGGGCAAAATACCATTTTGACAAACTGAGGAGCACCTGCATCGGTTGTCATTTCCGCTACAAAGTCGGCGTGAACTTCTGAACCGGCACTGGAAATGGCAGATCCGGCCCTTTCAAGGCTCATAGAAGACCTGAAGAAACACCCATGGCTGGTCCACTATCAGTTGATTCCTTCCAGAGAAGCCAGGATGGTCCCGACGCCGGCAGAACTGAGACCAGAAATTGTAAAAGGGCTTTCATCACTAGGAATTAACTCTCTATACAGCCATCAGGCCGAAGCCTTTTCTCTGGCGGAATCCGGCAAGAATGTAATTATTGTAACGCCCACAGCTTCCGGTAAAACACTCTGCTACAACCTCCCCGTTCTGAACCGGATCGCAGCTGACCCCGAAGCCAGAGCAGCATTCCTGTTTCCGACCAAGGCGCTTTCAAGGGACCAGATGGCCGGACTTCTGGATCTGTCCGAAGCGGCGAAGGTCCATGTGAAATGCGATGTCTATGATGGAGACACTCCTTCCGATACCCGGGGTGCCATCCGGAAAAAAGCCCAGGTACTGATCACGAATCCGGATATGATTCATCAGGCGATTCTACCCCACCATCCCAAATGGAAACAGGCCCTGGAATCTTTGAAATACATTGTCATTGACGAAATGCATACCTATACAGGTGTGTTTGGCAGTCATTTTGCCAATGTAATCCGAAGACTAAAGCGAATTTGCCGTTTTTATGGAGCCAACCCAACGTTTATCTGTTGTTCCGCGACCATCGCCAATCCTTTGAGTCTAGCGGAAAACCTTTGCGAAGAAAAATTTACATTGATTGAGAAAACCGGAGCACCGGCATCTGCAAAGCATTTTTTTCTGGTGAATCCACCGATTGTCAATGCCGATCTGGGTATTCGCAAGAGCTACGTCGAAACAGCTGTACAATTTATGCTGAAATTTATCCAGCACGACGTATCTGCTATTGGATTTGCCCGAACCCGGCTGGCGGTTGAGGTGTTGACAAAGTACCTGAAAGATCGGGCACCGGTCACAAAAAAGAACAGTATCACCGGCTACCGGGGTGGCTACCTTCCCGGCGAAAGACGGAAAATTGAAAAAGCAGTGCGAAGCGGACAGCTGAAGTTCATTCTATCAACCAATGCCCTGGAACTGGGAATTGACATTGGCACTCTCCAGGGCAGTGTACTGGCCGGGTATCCCGGAACTATTGCCAGTACGCTGCAGCAGTCCGGCCGTGCAGGCAGAAAAGAAGGAGATGCTGTTTCTGTCCTCATTGCGTCCAATCTGCCGGTGGACCAGTTCATTGTCGGACACCCGGATTACCTGTTCGGCCGGTCGGCAGAGCACGGAAGAATCAATCCCAACAACCCCGAAATCCTGTTCAGCCATCTGGCCTGTGCCGCCTTTGAGCTTCCGGTAGTGGATGGGGAAAAACTGGGATCTGTCAGTCCCGGCCCGGCAATGGAACAAATGGCAGACATGGAACTGGTCAATCACTTTGGGGATAAATGGCACTGGATCGGGGACAGCTATCCTGCGGCGGAATTTTCCCTGCGTTCGGTGACCAACGAAAACTTTGTTGTGATTGACAAGTCGGAAAAGGGCAACCGGGTGATTGCCGAAGTGGATTACACGGCGGCACACACGACCCTGTATGAACAGGCGATCTACATGCTTCAGGGTGGCCTTTATCAGGTGGAAGAGCTGGACTATGAAAACCGGAAGGCGTATGTCAAGCCGGTAAATTCGGACTACTACACCGATGCCATTGACCACACTCACTTGAACATACTAACGGTGGAAAAAACACTGAATGCGGGGTTTCACCAGGTCAATCTCGGGGACGTCCACGTCCTCACCCGGGTAACCGGCTACAAGAAAATTAAATTCAACACCAATGAGAATGTTGGATATGGCGAAGTAAAGTTGCGGGATCTGGAAATTCATACCAGTGCTTTCTGGGTCACACTGTCAGAAGAACTGCAGGAGCAACTTGGAATTACCCGTACAGACTTTACGGAAACCCTTTCCGGCTTGCTCTACGCCTTGAAAACCGTCAGTGCCATTCACCTGATGAGCAATGTCAGGGACCTGGGCAGTGCCATGCAGGTGGACGATACCGCGTCACCCCAGCAGTTTTCACTCTTTATTTACGACCGCTACCCCGGCGGTATTGGTTTGAGTAATGAACTGTTTCAGATACGGGTTGAAATCTTTGAGGCGGCAAGGAAGCTGGTGCAATCCTGCCGCTGCGACAGTAGTTGCCCCTCCTGTATCGGCAGCCGGACAGCAGAGTCCGGCAACATCAAGAGCAACGTCGTCGCTCTCCTCACACTCCTTGCCGAGAGGGACAAGTAGCACAACATAAGAAGTGTTCTGTTTTCAGTGTTCTGTGTTCTGACCGGAAGGGATGGGAAGGAAAGGAAAAGGGGCGAGATGAATCTATTCTCTGATTCATCTTTCGCGCACTCACACTTTCACACGCACTTCTCTTTCTGCCTCCTACTTAAACTCCTGCCTCTGCTCCAGCTCCCCACGAATTGCACAAGTTGCAGTGGGGGATGCCGTAGGCTATAATGCCCTCAACAAAAGCATCAGGGAGGATGTATGTCCAATGCAAATGAATACCAGACAGGCTTAAAAGAGTACAAATGTGACACGGAGCCGAGGAAGGAAGGGATCGATTCGGTGGAGATAACTGAATCGCTTGTCCGAAAATTGCCCAAGGTGGAGCTGCACTGCCATCTGGACGGGAGTATGCGGTTCGAAACAGTTCTACAACTGGCAGAGGAGCAGAAGGTTAAACTGCCCAGTGATGATACAGACAAGTTGAAGAAGATGCTTCAGCCTGGGTTTGACTGTAAAAGTCTGGTCGATTACCTGAAGGCTTTTGACATAACGCTCAGTGTGTTGCAGCGGCCGGAATCACTGACCCGAGCGGCCTACGAGTTGATTGAAGATGTGGTCAAGGAAAATGTCAAGTACATTGAGGTTCGGTACTCCCCCATTCTCCACCAGCAACAGGATATGAATCTGGCAGTAATCCTGGAAGCGGTGTTGGAAGGTCTCAAACTGGGGGAACGGGATTTCGGCGTGAAAAGTGGTGTGATTGTCTGCGGCATCCGTAATATTGACCCGAAGTTTTCCATGCGACTGGCGGAGCTCTCTGTGGCGTACAAAAACAAGGGTGTTGTCGCATTTGACCTGGCCGGTGCGGAAGAGGATTATCCCGCACGGGAGCACCAGGAGGCTTTTCGTCTGACTTTGAAGAACAATATTAACTCCACTGTTCATGCGGGAGAGGCATACGGTCCGGAAAGCATCCATCAGGCGATTCATTATTGCGGCTCCCACCGGATCGGGCACGGAACAAGGTTGTTTGAAAACGGAGACCTATTGAACTATGTGAACGATCATCGAATTCCCCTGGAGATTTGTCTGTCCAGTAACATCCAGACCAAAGCAGTACCGACCTTTGAGGACCACCCCGTTCGACTCTACTATGATCTTGGCCTGAGGATCACTCTGAACACCGATAACCGGCTGGTTTCAGACACGGATCTGACGAAAGAATTTATGATTGCGCACCAATATTACGGATTTACATTGGACGAGATGAAGGATGTTATTATTCAGAGTTTTAAGTCTGCATTTTTGCCATACAGGGAAAAAAGGCGGATTATACAGGAAGTGTTATTGGAATTGGACAATTTTTAAGTGACATAAAGTGTGCTACAATTCTTTGATTTTAGTGAATGGTCATTCGCTTATGGCCATGCAGATATAAAGGAGGAAATGTTGAAGATCCACGAGTATCAAGCCAAAGCCATTCTCCGAAGCTTCGGTGTCCCCACCCCTGAGGGTGAAGTGGCCGAGACTCCGGACCAGGCAAAAGCCGTTGCCGAAAAACTCGGCGGCGGTGTTGTCGTTGTCAAGGCCCAGATCCATGCGGGCGGACGCGGTAAAGGCGGTGGAGTGAAGCTGGCAAAGAACCCGAATGAAGCCTTTGAGCTTGCCGGAAAGATTATCGGAATGAATCTGGTAACCCACCAGACTGGTCCGGAAGGAAAAAAGGTCAACAAGGTTCTCGTGGAACAGGGACTGGATATTGCCAACGAACTGTATGCCGGTATTGTGATTGATCGCAGCAGCGGGAAACCGGTGGTGATGGCTTCCATAGAAGGTGGAATGGAAATTGAGGAAGTGGCCACCAATTCCCCTGAAAAAATCCTGAAGGAATATGTGGATGTGGAACATGGGTTGCAGCCTTTCCAGGCACGGAACCTGGCCTTCGGACTGGGCCTTTCTCCGGCTGTTGTAAAGAAAGCGGTTCCATTTTTCATGAAGTTGTACCGGGCTTTTGAAGCCAAGGATGCTTCATTGATGGAAATCAATCCCCTGATTGTAACCGGTGACGGCAACGTACTGGCACTGGATGCAAAAATGAATTTCGATGACAATGCTATGTTCCGTCATCCGGATCTGAAAGAGCTCCGGGACCTTACGGAAGAAAATCCCTACGAAGTGGAAGCATCAAAGTATGATTTGAACTTCATCAAGCTGGATGGTAACGTTGGCTGTATGGTTAACGGCGCCGGACTGGCAATGGCAACCATGGATATTATCAAGCTGGCGGGCGAAGCACCTGCTAATTTCCTGGATGTGGGTGGTGCGGCGAACGCTGAGCGAGTGGAACACGCATTTCGGCTGATTCTGTCCGATCCGGCGGTCAAAGCGGTGTTGATCAATATTTTTGGTGGTATTGTCCGCTGTGACATGGTGGCCACCGGCATCGTGGAAGCGGCAAAGAAGGTGGGAGTGAAAGTCCCCATTGTCATCCGTCTCCAGGGAACCAACGCAAAGGAAGGTTCGGAAATTCTGAAACAGTCCGGTTTGAACTTCTCCGTGGCATCGGAGTTGGAAGAAGCTGCCGAGAAAGTGGCAGCGGTTGTGAAGTGAGAGTGGAGGCATAACATGGCAATACTAGTCAACGAAGATTCCAGAATTGTGGTTCAGGGAATTACAGGCGGAGAAGGGAGCTTTCACACAAAGCAGTGCATTGATTACGGCACAAAAATCGTGGCTGGAGTGACACCTGGAAAGGGTGGTCAGGAAGTGGACGGTGTGCCGGTTTACAATACAGTGAGGGAAGCCCGTGAAAAGAAAGGAGCAAATGTTTCTCTTATTTTTGTCCCTCCAGCGTTTGCTGCGGATGCAATTATGGAAGCGGCGGACGCCGGGATTGAAGTGTTGGTTTGCATCACCGAAGGAATTCCAACCATTGATATGATTCATGTCACGAATTATCTGAAAGACAGGAATTCCCGGCTGGTTGGCCCCAATTGCCCTGGCGTTATTACGCCGGGTGTAGCGAAAGTGGGAATCATGCCGGGATTTATTCACAAGAAAGGATCTATTGGCGTCATTTCCCGCAGCGGAACCCTGACCTATGAGGCGGTGAGTCAGTTGACAAACCGCGGGTTGGGCCAGTCAACCTGCATCGGTATTGGCGGTGACCCTATTATCGGTTCTTCCTTCATTGATCTGTTGAAATTGTTTCAGGAAGATCCGGATACAGAGGGGATTGTAATGATTGGTGAAATCGGTGGCAGTGCGGAAGAGGAAGCTGCCGCATTTATCAAGGAGCACGTGACCAAGCCGGTGGTCAGTTTTATTGCCGGCCAGACCGCGCCCAAGGGAAAGCGAATGGGCCATGCCGGTGCCATTATTGATGGCGGCAAGGGGACTGCGAAGGAAAAAATGGCAGCGCTGACTGCGGCCGGAATTCATGTAGCCAATAGCCCTGCAGATATCGGCGAGACCATGGTCCGGGCACTGGGCCGATAAGCTCAGCCGAAAAACGGGAGGACCAACTTAATGACAAACGAAGACAAAGTTGTCAATGAAAAGGCACTGGCACGACGAAAAAAACCCAGTAAGGTTCCGCACAAGGTTCATGTGTATACAGACCTGTGCAAGGGATGCGGAATCTGTGTGTCAGTTTGCCCCACCGGGACGCTCCAGTTGAAAGACTACGCGTTTTCGGTATTCGGCGTGACCTCTTCGGTGGATGCTGAAGAATGCTGCATCGGATGTAAGACCTGTGAAATGCGGTGCCCGGATTTTGCCATCCGCATCGATGAGGAGGAAAAATCATGAGCAGACAGCAGGTTTACAATGGAAACGAACTGATTTCCCTGGCCGCGCTGGACGCGGGATGCCGCTTTTATGCCGGGTACCCCATTACGCCAAGTTCTGAAATCATGGAAGTAATGTCCAAAAGAATGCCGAAAGTTGGTGGCGGATTCATTCAAATGGAAGATGAAATCGCTTCTATTGGTGCCGCAATCGGCGCAGCCTGGACCGGTGTAAAGTCGATGACAGCCAGTTCCGGCCCCGGAATTTCTCTGAAAGCGGAGCATATCGGATTTGCATGCATTACTGAGACGCCGCTGGTCATTGTGAATGTCATGAGGGGCGGGCCATCCACTGGCTTCCCCACAGCCACCAGCCAGTCTGACCTGATGCAGGCACGGTGGGGCACCCATGGAGACCACCCGGTCATTGCACTGGTACCGGGAACCGCAACTGAAATGTATTATGAAACTGTTCGCGCATTTAACCTTGCTGAGCAGTATCGCACACCGGTTATGATTCTGGCGGACGAAATGCTGGGTCATTTAAACACCATGCTGGATCTGCCGGACCCGGCCACGCTGGATCTGGTAGAACGGAAACTGGCAGATCCGAAGCCGGGCGAAAAATACAGACCCTTTGCCATGGATCAGGGCGATGTGCCCCCCATGGGCGCTTATTTCAGGGGATACCGTTTCCATCTGACGGGGTTGAATTCAAATGAGTACGGTTACCCGACCATTGATCCGGCCATGATTCAGGCACAGCAGGAAAGAATGATGAATAAAGTGGCCAATCACACGGAAGAAATGCTGAAGAATGATGCTTTCAACCTTGAAAAGGCAGATATTCTGACGGTTGCTGTGGGGTCTACCGGTTCTGCGGCAAAGCAGGCATCCAAGGACATGACAGCAGATGGCAATGATAAGCTGGGCGTATTTCGACCGATTACACTGTGGCCCTTCCCGGAAAAGGAACTGGATGCGCTGATTGCTTCAGGCAGGTACAAAGGTTTGTTTGTACCGGAAGCCAATCTGGGCCAGCTTGTCCTGGAAGTGGAACGGATTAATCGTGGGCGTTTGCCGATCCAAACCTTGCAGAAGGTCAATGGATTTCCGGTGACGCCAGATGACATTGTAAAGCGCGTCAAGGAGGTGTTCTGATGGCTGCTGTAAAAAACATCAATTTTGAGCAGTATCTTCGACAGGATTATCGGGGACTGCAATGGTGTCCCGGTTGCGGAGATGGTGCCATTCTGCAGGCCTTCCTTCGCGCTGTCCATGAACTGGGAATTTCCCAGGACGACATGGCAGTGGTTTCCGGCATCGGGTGTTCCGGCCGGATCAGCGGATACATTGATTTCAATACAATGCATACCACCCATGGCCGTGCAATTTCCTTTGCCACCGGTATCAAGCTTGCGCGGCCGGATAAATATGTCGTCGTGTTCGGCGGGGACGGGGACCAGACTGCAATTGGCGGCAATCATTTTATCCACGCATGCCGCAGGAACATTGACCTGACTATCTGTGTTATCAATAACAACGTGTACGGAATGACAGGGGGTCAGTATTCCCCCACCACACCCAGTGACATGAAGACCCAGACAACCCCTTATGGCAACTATGACAACCAGTTCGACGTGGTGAATCTGGCCATCGGTGCCGGTGCCACCTACGTAGCACGGGAATCGGTTTGGAAGCCGGTCGCTCTGGCGAGATTCTTTAAAAAAGGCTTGCAGCACAAGGGTGTTTCCGTGATTGAGATAATCTCCAACTGCCATATCAACCTGGGACGGAGAAATAATATGAAATCTCCCCACGCGGTGCTGGACTGGATCAAGGGGAAAACAGTCACATTGGAAAAAGCCAAGACGATGAGCGAAGAAGAACTGACCGACAAGATTCTGGTGGGCGAATTTGTAGAAAAGGACAAACCGGAATTCACAGAGCAGTACTACAAGCTCGTGGAAAGCCTGAAGAAGTAGGGGGACGCCATGTCATTTCATTATGAAGCGAGATTTGCAGCAATTGGCGGACAGGGGATTATTACGGCGGGTGCATTTCTGGCAACTGCTGCTACTCTGGAGGGAAAATATGCGACCCAGAGCCCCACTTACACCTCCCAGGTTCGCGGAGGCCCTACAAAAGTGGACGTCATTATCAGTGACGAAGAGATCCTTTTTCCCAAGGGAAACAAACTGGATCTGTTTCTGGCCATGGCGCAAAAGCCATACGATCGGTATTACTCAGAGCTGAAAGAAAACAGCCTGGTAATTGTGGAAGAGAACCTGGTTCAGAACGTTCACGACGACGGCCATCGCATTATCCGGGTACCCATCGTTGAGCTTGCGGAAAAAGAAATCGGCCTGGCTGTTACCATTTCGGTAATTGCCACGGGGCTCGTGGTTGCACTGACAGAAATAGTGACTCCGGATACCATGCAGCGGGCTATTTTAAGCCGCGTTCCCAAAGGAACGGAGGCGTTGAACATGAAGGCCTTCCAGCTGGGCATGGATGTGGGCACAAAACTGAAATAAAGTAGAAGAGACTTGGAGAAGAACAGGTAATGAGCGAAACGACTTTTGGTATCATCAAGCCGGACGCGGTCCAGAAAGGATTTACCGGTGAGATTCTGTCCATGATTGAGAAGAACGGATTTAGAATTGTCGGCCTTAAAAAGGTCAGACTCAACAAGGAAAAAGCGGAAGGATTCTATTTCGTCCACCGGGAGCGACCCTTTTTCAATAGCCTGACGGATTTCATGTCAGAAGGCCCCATCGTGGTAATGGTGCTGGAAAAGGAAAACGCTATCGGCGACTGGCGGAAGCTCATGGGAGCCACCAACCCGGCAGATGCTGAATCGGGGACCATCCGGAAGACTTTTGCTGAAAATATTGAAAGAAACGCGGTGCATGGATCTGACAGTCCGGAATCCGCAGCAATCGAAATTCCCTATTTCTTTAATCAACTGGAACTTGTTTGAAAATCGGGGGGGCAGGATTTCCTGCTTCCCTGTTTTTCTGTCCCGATTTCTACCCCAACTCCGAAATTAAGAAGGTAACTCCCATGACCCCCATTGACCATCTGGTTCCACATCTGTTGAAGGTTCAGAAACCGGCCCAATACCTGGGTGGTGAATTAAATGCTGTCCAGAAGGACCCTGACGGTCGTCTCCGGGTGGCGCTGGCCTTCCCTGACTTGTACGAAATCGGCATGTCCTATACCGGCCTGCAGATCCTTTACCACATGATCAACCTGGAAGACCGGTTCTACGGGGAACGGGTGTTTGCACCATGGCCGGATATGGCGGAATTGCTGCGCTCCACCCATACACCGTTGTTTACACTGGAAACCCGGACGCCTCTTTCAAAGATGGATGTGCTGGGCTTCACTTTTCAATACGAGTTAAGTTACAGCAACTTTCTAATGATGCTGGACCTGGCCGGAATTCCACTTTTATCAAAAGATCGGGAGAGTGGCCCCCTAATCATGGCCGGAGGACCCTGTGTTTACAATCCTGAACCCATTGCAGATTTTATTGATCTCTTCTATATTGGCGAAGCGGAACGGGAACTGGTGAGTGTGCTGGGTGATATCCAGGGGATGCGAAAATCAGGACTTTCCCGCAGCGATCAATTGAAAAGCCTGCATGAGAAATACCCCTTTCTCTATCTTCCCGCTTTCCATCCTGCATCTGAGGGAACCCCCTTTTGGAGCGTGGACCCGGAAATGGTGGTTGCACGTACAATCCCCAGGCATTTTAGTATGGAAGATTTTCCGCCCAAGCTGGTTCTTCCTAATGTTTCCGTAGTTTATGATCGGATTACGCTGGAAATATCCCGGGGCTGTGACGAAGGCTGTCGCTTCTGCCAGGCAGGGATGATCTATCGCCCTGCCCGGGAACGGGAACCCGAGAATTTGCTGGCGCAGGCCCACGCGCTGGTGCTTGCCACCGGCCATGACGAGATTTCCCTGTCCTCTCTCAGTACGGCAGACTATCCCGGAATTGAAAACCTGGTTTCAGTTATGGTGAACCAGTTTGAAAAGGACCGGATTTCCACCGCACTGCCATCTATTCGGGCAGACCGATTTCAGGAGAGTTTTGCTGAGGAGATCAAACGGATTCGCAAAACCGGATTTACTATCGCACCGGAAGCCGGATCCCAGCGACTTCGGGACGTCATCAACAAGAATCTGAGCGAAGAAGCGATTCTGAAGGCGGCAGAAACAGCATATCGGCATGGTTGGGGCCATATCAAGTTGTATTTCATGATTGGACTTCCCACAGAGACGATGGAAGATCTGGATGAAATGGTCGCATTGACTGAGAAAATAGCAGCAATGAGCCGGCGGGGGTACACGGTGCTCAGTATTTCCACCTTCATCCCGAAACCCCATACTCCGTTTCAGTGGGCGGCTCAACTGAATGCAGAAGAGGTTCGTACCCGGCAGGAATACATCAAGCACAGGGTTCGCTCCAGAAATATCAAGATTAAACTTCATGACCCGGCCCAGTCCATGCTGGAGGGGATTTTTTCCCGAGGGGATCGTCAGACAGGACAACTGCTGCTGGAGGCCTACAGAAATGGTGCCTGTTTCGATGGCTGGACGGACAAATTCCATCCTGAAATCTGGAACAAGGCGAAAGCCAGCATTGGCTATGAAAGTGATCATTTGCATCGGGAACTTGAGGTGGAGACAGTCTTACCCTGGGATTTTATCAATATTTCTGTCCCAAAGGCTTTTTTCCTGAAGGAGTGGAACCGGGCAAAATCCAATGAACCGACTTTGATGTGTACCAGCCCAACAAGCTGTAATGCATGCATGGCCTGTACACCACAGGAAATCCAGAATCGGTTTCAGGAAAGGTCGAAAATCGTGGAAAAACTCGCAAAAATGAAGAAAAATAGTCAAATAATGGAAGAAAATGATGAAAAAGGACGATTTTTTTACGAATTTTCATATAAAAAGAGTGGATTTTCCCGTTTTGTGTCTCATCTTGACCTGGTAACAATCTTTTCCAGGGCTCTGCGCATTGCGAAGCTTCCAGTGATGTTCAGCCGGGGATTCAATCCCAGGCCGGTTCTCAAGTTTTCTCCAGCCCTTGAGCTGGGGATTGCCGGGGACGATGAGCGTTTTCTTGGAGAATTTGTTGGCAGATTCAACACAGTAGAAGCAGTGAAAAAACTGAATCTTGCGTTGCCGGAAGGAATTCAGATAACAGCAGCGGAGGAACATCCTATGGCGAAACGGAATCGGCTTTCACGTGATGTGGACTTTGTTTACCAGGTCATGTTCCCTGCGCCGGTTCGGTTGTTTCCCGGATGGCGGGACGTGGAAGTGGAAAAAATCACCCGGAAAGGGCTCAGACACATCCGACTGGGAGACGTTGTGCAGAATGTGGAGCTGAATGGCACCTCCGCGACTGTAGTTATCCGCCATTCCCAGCTGCGGGGAAGCCTGAAGCTCTCTGAAACGATTCCCCACATTTTCCCGGATGGGGATGCCAACCATGCTATAATGTTGCGGAAACAGCTGATTTTCTTAGAAGGAAATGCATGAATCAGGAAATTATTGTTAATTCTACAAGCCACGAAACCCGAATTGCATTGCTGGAAAACAACCAGCTTAGTGAGGTCTACGTGGAGCGTAATTTTGATCGTGGCATTGCGGGAAATATTTACAAGGGAAGGGTAACCCGGGTTCTACCCGGCATGCAATCTGCTTTTGTAGATATCGGGTTTGAGCGAGACGCTTTTTTGTATGTTGGAGATATTTCTGAAAACTTGCTCACGGTGGAAGACTTTCTTGAGGAAGAGGAAGGCGTGGAAGGGGAGATGCCGGAGGAAGCTGTAGGTGACGCTATACTGACAGACACGCTGCACATTGAGGATCTCCTCCAGGAGGGTCAACAGATTCTGGTTCAGGTGGCGAAAGAACCCATCGGAACCAAGGGCCCGCGGATTACAGCTCACATCAGTCTCCCCGGGCGCTACATTGTATTTATGCCCACCATCAATCATATCGGAATATCCCGAAAAATAGAAAATCCAGAAGAAAAAGAACGATTGAAAGCCATTATTTCATCTCTTAAGACCGGGAATCGAGGTTACATTGTTCGAACGGCTGGCGAGGGAATGGAGATATCTGAATTTTCTCAGGACATCAATTTTCTCCAAAAACTCTGGAAGGAAATCGTTCAGAAAACAGAAGCGGTTTCCGCCCCCAGTCTGATTCACGAAGAGTTGGGTTTGATTCATAAAATAGTCCGGGATACCTTCTGTGAAGAAACCTCTCTCATGCTGGTGGATTCCGAGACCGCTTTCCAGAAGGCATTGCAGTTTATCGATAAAATTGACCATCGCTGGGCTTCCAGAATCAAGCTTTATACTAAAAAGAAACCGATTTTTGATGAATATGAAGTGGAATCTCAACTGGAGGCGGCACTGAATTCAAAAGTCTGGTTGAAATCCGGTGGATATATTGTCATCAATCAGACTGAGGCGCTGGTAGCTATTGATGTGAATACCGGCCGCTACATCGGCAAACGTTCACTTGAAGAAACCGTTTTCAAAACCAATATGGAAGCGGTTAAGGAAATTGTACGCCAGATACGACTCAGAAACCTTGGTGGGATTATTGTCATTGATTTCATTGATATGGAGGAAACGGAACACCGGAAAACAGTGCTGGTTGAATTAACCGAATTGCTGAAGAGTGACCGTTCCAGATCCAATATCCTGACCATTGATGAAATTGGTCTGGTGGCATTGACACGAAAGCGATCCAAGCAGTCACTGGAGCGGTTTCTGACCGAAATGTGCCCCTATTGCCAGGGTTCCGGCAGAATCAAATCCATTTCCACCATGGCCTTGCAGATTCAGCGGGAAATAATGACCCGACTCACTCCACAATTTGACCGGAATATTACGGTTCGTGCCAATCCCTACGTCGGAGAGTTTTTGAAACGGGACGAGTACGATGTCCTGGGGGAACTGACCCGGATTTTCAATATCAGAATCAAAGTTTCAGAGGACCCCAACCTCCACATCGAGGAATATAACGTTGTCATTAACTGATTTTCCAACCCTTTCCCTTGCTTTAGGCTCTGGCGCAGCTCGGGGACTCGCCCATATCGGTGTTCTGAACACATTGAACAAGGCAGGCGTGAAAATTCGGGCGATTTCCGGTTGTTCCATCGGCGCTGTGATCGGTGGATTTTATGCTGCCGGAAAGCTTCCGGAAGCTGAAGAGTACTATCGAAATATGGATCGGGGCGATGTGATCCGCAATTTTGATCCGGTATTCCCAGCGGGTGGCCTGATCAATGGGAAAAAGATGATTCAAATGTTTCGGGACATTGTGGGTGATATCCGTCTGGGAGAGACCGAGATCCCTTTTTATCCCGTTGCCACGGAGTTGCCAACCGGGGAAATGGAGGTGCTGCAAGACTGCCGGCTGTGGGAAGCCATCCGAGCTTCAATTTCCATTCCCGGACTGTTCAAGCCCTACCGATTGAAAAACAAATGGTACGTGGACGGCGGGTTAACCAATCCGGTGCCGGTGGATGTGCTGAAACCTTACGGCAAAGAAAGTAAGATTGTGGCAGTGAGTCTCAACCTGCCGCCCGCTGCTTACCGGAGAAACTGGATCAAGCCTTTGGAAGCGGATGACAAGGCATTCCTGGACCGCTTTCCCGCGATGAAGTCTTTTCTGAAGAAAAGAGGAATCAAATTACAGAAAAAACAAGAAAAACCGGGAATGCTCTACACATTGAATCGGACTTTTCACATCTTTCAGTATGAAATCGCCTGGCGAAGCATTGAGTTGAATCAACCGGATTACGTAATTTCTCCCGAACTGCCGGGCATGTTGTTTTATGATTTTCACAAGGCAGAGCAGGCGATTTCTGAGGGCGCTCGGGTGGCGGAGGACTTTCTCAACGAATGGCGTAAGAAAAACCCAGATCATTCAGCACAGAAGTAGACAGTACATCTGCGGACAAGTTATATTGATCAGCGCTGCGTACCCAAACAATTTTAGCCCCCACTTCCACCTTGAAGAACAGTTTCAAATCATTTCCACGGTAGGGTTCCAGTGCCAGCCGCAGTTGGTTCAACTGGTCAGCTGACCGAACCTCAATGGAGAGGGTGGCCGCTCCTCCCTTGACGAAGGAATCAAAACCCCGGATATCATCCAGCAGTATGGACGGAGAAGAACGGGCCAGATCCAGTTTTCCGGAAACAAAAACCCGCTGGCCGTTTTCGAGTAATTCTGTGAGGTTTGATATGGCGCCTTTGCCCTGATTTTCTCCTGGAAATTTGGAAGCAAATATGACTACATTGACACGACCGGTGAGGTCCTCCAGTATGAAGGAGGCCATTTTTCTTCCCCGACGGTCCGTTCTAAATTGAAGATTTCGAATCATCCCTCCCACGACTACGGTTTCGCTCCGGTAGGCGGGAACAGGTTCGGAACCTTCCAGATCATCCATCATTGCGTGAATGTCTGCGGCGGAAAGGGTGGAGAAGCGTCGCAATTCCCCAGCCACTTCGTCCAGTGGATGGCCGGAGGCATAGAATCCCAGGACATCCATTTCCTTTTCCAACAGTTCCATCTTATCCCATTCTTCATGCTCTGTGGCTGGTTTGGTCTGGGCACTTTCCGGTTCAGGCAGTGTGTCGAACAAGGAGCGCTGTCCCATCCGTCTCTCTTCGTTTTTCTTTGAGGCAAATCGCATGGAAACTTCCAGTGTTTCTGAAAGATGCTTACGCTTTTCTCCGAGGCAGTCAAAGGCTCCAGCCATGATCAGGGATTCCATTACTTTTTTATTGGCCTTTCGTGTGTCCATTCGGGATAGAAAATCGTCAAAACTCTTAAATGAACCGTTCGTATTTCGTTCTTCAATTATCACATCAATGGCACTGCTGCCCACGCCTTTGACGGCACCGAGACCGAAGAGAATTTCATTCTCAACAATGGTAAAACTGTTCTCGCTTTGATTGATGTCCGGTGGCAGCAGGGCGATTTCCATGTGCTCCAGCATGGGCTTGAATTTGAGGATGTCTCCCACTTTGGTGCTGCTGGCCTGTTCCATCCGGAGCACTGCTGTGGCGAATTCCACCGGGTAGTAAGCTTTCAACCAGGCCGTCTGGTAGGCAAGAAGCGCATAAGCAGCTGAATGGGACTTGTTGAAACCATATTCTGCAAACTGAGCCATGGTGTCCATCAACTCCTCTGCCTTTTTTGGATCCACGTTCCTTT
>Ga0210044_10003372_pt1 | contig 22841 bp, 20 predicted proteins | sample CryGey13umfilter_2_FD_183959 | JGI IMG/M metagenome (GOLD analysis project Ga0210044, IMG submission 183959) | Groundwater microbial communities from aquifer in Utah, USA - Crystal Geyser 4/9/14 3 um filter (SPAdes) (version 2) | ecosystem: Environmental > Aquatic > Deep subsurface >... | reverse complement strand
CCCTCACCGCCGATGTCCCGGCTGCCGGCGCCGGTGCGCGCGCCGTGGGAGCGCCGGGCCAGCTTGTCCACCTCGTCGACGAAGATGATGCCGCGCTGGGTCTGCTCGATGTTGTGACCCGCGGCGAACAGCAGCTCCGCCACCATCACCTCGACGTCCTTGCCGTAGTAGCCGGCCTCGGTGAACTCCGTGGCGTCCACCACGACGAAGGGTAGCTCGAGGAACTGGGCCAGGTTGCGTGCAATGTGGGTCTTGCCGCAGCCGGTGGGGCCGATGAGCAGGATGTTGGACTTGCGCAGCAGCGTGTTGCCCTGCTCCCGGGCGTGGCAGCGTTTGAGGTGGTTGTGAGCCGCGATGGCCACGGTGCGCTTGGCGCGCTCCTGGCCGATGACGAAGCGGTCCAGGTGCTCGTGGATCTGACGCGGAGTGGGAAGCTGGGGTTGTTTGCGGGCTCGGCTACGCATGCTGCTCGGACCTCCAGGGACGCGCGGGACACGTTGCGCACGGCCCGTGGCCGCGCGCGGATGGTGGATTGTAGCGGCAGCTTGGGTGGGCGCGCAAAAACGTGGGGGCCGGGAGCATGGAGCGAGCCTCGCTCCCCGTGCCCCCACCTTGACCCTTCAGGGCGGTTGCGGTAACTGTAAGGCCGACAACACACAGACCCTGCGAGGAGGGTTCCACATGACCGAGATCGTCGAAATCTCAGCCCGAGAGATCCTGGATTCCAGAGGCAACCCAACCGTCGAGGTGGAGGTCCACACCGCCGCTGGCAGTCTGGGGCGGGCGGCCGTGCCCTCCGGCGCGTCCACCGGCGAGCACGAGGCGCTGGAGCTGCGGGACGGGGAGAAGAACCGCTTCATGGGCAAGGGTGTGCTCAAGGCCGTGGAGAACGTGGCGGAGAAGATCGCCCCAGCGGTGGTGGGCTGCGACGCGCTGGATCAGGTGGGCATCGACCAGATCATGCTCGATCTCGACGGCACCCCGACCAGGTCGAACCTCGGAGCCAACGCGATCCTCGGCGTGTCCCTGGCCACCGCGCGCGCGGCGGCGGACGCGTTGAGTATCCCGCTGTACCGCTACCTCGGCGGGGTCAACGCACGTCGGCTGCCGGTGCCGATGATGAACATCCTCAACGGCGGGGCCCACGCGGACAACAACGTCGACATCCAGGAGTTCATGGTGGTCCCGGTGGGGCTGGAGAGCTTCGACGAGGCGCTGCGGGCCGGCGTCGAGGTGTTCCACAACCTGAAGCAGGTGCTGAAGGAGAAGGGGCTGAACACCGCGGTGGGCGACGAGGGCGGCTTCGCTCCCAACCTGGAGAGCAACGAGGCCGCCCTGGCGGCGGTGATGGACGCGATCCAGCGCGCGGGCTACAAGCCCAAGGAGCAGATCGCCATCGCCCTCGACCCGGCGGCCAGCGAGTTCTACGACAAGCAGAAGGGCAAGTACACCCTGGCGGGGGACAAGCTCGAGCTGTCCTCCTCGGAGATGGTGGACTACTGGGCCCGGCTGGCCGAGAAGTACCCGATCATCAGCATCGAGGATGGGATGGCGGAGGACGACTGGGACGGGTTCACGGCCCTGACCCAGCGCCTGGGGAGCAAGGTCCAGATGGTGGGGGACGATCTGCTGGTGACCAATACCCAGCGCATCGCCGAGGCCATCACCAGGAAGGCGGTCAACTCGGTGCTGATCAAGGTCAACCAGATCGGCACGTTGACCGAGACCCTGGAGGCGGTGCGCATGGCGCATCGGGTGGGGTGGACCACCGTCATCAGCCATCGCAGCGGCGAGACCGAGGACACCTTCATCGCCGACCTGGTGGTGGCCACCGGATCGGGGCAGATCAAGACCGGCTCGGCCTCGCGCTCGGATCGCATCGCCAAGTACAACCAGCTGCTGCGCATCGGCGACGAGCTGGGCGAGAGCGCGCTGTTCGCGGGGCGGGAGGCGTTCCGCGTGTCCTTCTTCTAGCCCCGGGGTGACCGCATGAACTGTCCTCACTGCGGTGCCGAACACGACGAGCAAGCCGATGGCCGCTTCTGCAACAACTGCGGCATGTCGGTTCGAGCGTTCGCCGTCCCCACGTCGTCGTCGCAGTCCGGCACACCCGGCACACAGGAGGAGGAGGAGGCCAAGATCCGCTGCCGGTTCTGTGGCGTGCGCTCCCCACCGCCAGTATGCGTCGGCTGCGGATCCAAGCTCCCGCTCCCGGACGACTGGGAGGAGTAGGTGACCGAGGTCCCCGCCATCGAGGCCGGCATTGATCCCGCGCTGTGGACTCCCGTGGAGGTCCGGGTGTGCTACGGCGAGGTGGACCGCATGGGCTTCGCCTACTATGGCAACTACCTGCGGTGGTTCGAGATGGGGCGGGGGCAGTACCTGCGCGTGCGCGGCCGACCCTACCGCGAGATCGAGGAGCAGGGCCTGGCGATGCCGGTGATCGAGGCCTGCGTTCGCTACCGCCGGCCGGCGCGGTACGACGACCTGATCGAGGTCCGCACCGCGTTCTGCGCGCGGAGTGGGGGAGCCTCTCTGGAGAGCGGAGCGGCGCGCGCAACACGAGATAGAGTGCGTGTGCGTTTCGAGTACCAGGTGCTCCGGGCGGAGGACGGCGAGCGGCTGGCCGAGGGGCACACGATCCATGCCTGCACCGGGAAGTCGGGCCGCCCGCGTCGATTCCCCGACGACCTGCTCCAGCTGCTGGGCCAGCCTCCGCTCAGCGCAGCGTGACGCGCAGCTTGGCGGTCTTGCCCGGCTCCACCTTCACCGTGCGGAACACCTCCGCGTGGGCCGGGTTGGAGAAGCGCAGCCGGTGGGTGCCGGCCGGGACCTTGACGTTGGCCAGGGGTGTCTGTCCCAGCTTCTGCCGTCCGAGGTAGACCCACGACCAGGGGATGGAGGTGATGTTGAGGTAGCCGTGCCCGGCGGTCGCGACCGCGTGCACGACCTTCGGGTGTGGCCGCGGGCGTACGCCCTTCCGTCGCGGCTGGACCTGGGGCACCTTGATCGGCGGTGCGGGTTTGAGCTGCACCACGCGCTCGCCGCCGTCCGGAGCCCCGGTCAGGTGGCGCAGGACGAAACGGACCTTGAGCAGCTGACCGGTCTCCAGCGACACCTCCTGGCGCTGGTCCGCGTGCCCGGCCAGCGTGGTGGTGAGCAGGTACGATCCCGGGCGGAGGCTGCGGCGCAGCGGGGTCACTCCCAGCTGACGACCATCCACCGAGATCGACGCCCCGCCGGGGTCGCTGGTGATGATCAGCGTCCCTTCCACGGGTCCGCTGTCCCCGGAATACTCGGTCAGCGCGGGGATTCGGGCGTCGGCCACCGAGGCCGCCTCCGGCGGGCTCGAGATCAAATACGCCAGCACCACGGCGACCACGGCGAGCGCGGCGACGATGCCGCCGAGCACCAGCTTTCGGCCAAAGGACCGAATGGACGCGGTGGTGCCGGCCATGGGCGGCGTCCAGCCGGCGCCTCCCATGCGGTTGACCGTGATCGCACCCTCGTTGAGGGTTGAGATCGTGCGCGCCGGACCGGTGGAGATCTCCACGGTGGCGCGGTCCATCTCCCCCGTGTCCTCTGCTGACGCTCGACCCTGTGCGCCCACCAGCGTGCTGTACAGCGAGATCCGGGTGTCCGCGACGTCCTTCTCCTCGGTGGGCTGGTCGAAGATGACCCCCGAGACCGAGGACACCGGTGGCGGGATGTGCAGAGCATCGCTCTCCACCAGCAGGCCGGCCTGCGCCATGACGTCGGTGTCCGTGGCGTGGAACGTCTGCAACGTCCCCTGCGCCCGGGCCACCGCCACCGTTCCCGGTGGCCCCGGGACGGGCGGCAGCCCACCCACCTGCACCGTTCCCGGTCCGCGCCCCGCGACGCTGGCCGTGCCCTTGGCCACGGGCTCGGGTCGCGGCTGGCGGTAGTGCTGGCTGAAGTACTCCCCCAGCAGGATCGAGTTGGAGATGCCCGCCGAGCGCAGAAACTCCTCCAGGTCCATCTGCATCTGCGCCGCGGTCTGGTAGCGCTCGTCGCGATCGCGGGAGAGGGCGCGGTGGATGATGCGCGTCAACCCGGCGGGCAGCGGCGTTCCGTCCCGCGCCGGCGGCGGGATCTCGGCCTTGCGGATGAGCTGCATCGCCTGGACCGCGTCGGTGCGCGGAAACAGCGCGCGACAGGTGCAGAGCTCGTAGAGCACGATCCCCGCGCTGAACAGGTCGGAGCGGCCGTCGAGGGTCTTGCCCATCACCTGCTCCGGGGACATGTACGTGAACTTGCCGCGCACGACTCCGGGTCGCGTGCGCTCGATCTGGGACGCGGCCTTGGCGATGCCGAAGTCCACCATCTTCACCGCCCCGTCGAACGAGACCAGGATGTTCTGCGGGCTGATGTCGCGGTGGACGATGCCCAGCGGCTTCCCGTTCCGCCCCTTGAGGTGATGGGCGTGATGCAGGGCGGCGCAGACGTCGGCGATGATGCGGGCCGCGTGCTCCAGCGGCAGCGGCCGTCGGAGCCCGTCCAGCACCACCACGCTCATGTCGACGCCGTCGATGTACTCCATGGCGATGAAGAAGGAGTCGTCGACCTGGCCGAACTCGTAGATGTGCGCGATGTTGGGATGGCTGAGCTGGGCGGCGAGCTGCGCCTCGTCCATGAACATCGCCAGAAACTGTGGGATGTCCGCGAGGTGGGGCAGGATGCGCTTCACGGCCACGGTGCGCTCGAAATCGCCCGGCCCCCGCTGCGACGCCAGAAACACCTCCGCCATGCCGCCTCGCGCCAGACGCCGCGTCAGCTGGTACTTGCCGAAGGGGATCCCGATGCTCATGCCGTTGTTCCTTGAGCCTATCACAGCTTGGTGCGGCGGCGCTGGTGGCCATCCAGGGGGGCAGTGGGGACGATTGTGTGTACTGCCGGGTGGCCACCCGGGGCAGGGTCCACCGAGAATTGCAGGCGGATCCGTCGCCGACGGGCTGGAACGCCTCGTGCATCACCCGGGGCATGAGCGCGAGACGGGTCTGGACGGTGCTGGCACTGCTTGCGGCTGGCTGCGGCCCCGCGGACACGGTGGGGCCAGACACCCGGGTCGTCATTGCCGCGATGCAGCAGCGCTCCCTGCTCCGGGAGCAGGGCCTGGCCCTGGCGGATCCGGCGGATCTGCGGCTGGAGGCCCGGAACCTGCTCCGGAACCTGAACCTCGGGCGGCTGCCGGACATCCCGCTGCCCGCGATCACCGCCCTGCCCAAGACGATCCGCGTGTGGCGCAAGAGCCTGGGGGGCAGCGACAGCTGCACCGGCCAGGTGGATGTGCTCCCGCTGGAGACGTACGTCAAGGGCGTCCTGCCTCACGAGTGGATCTCGTCGTGGAAGCAGGAGTCGCTGCGCTCGGGCGCCGTGGCGATCCGCACCTACGCCACGGCGTGGATCCTCAAGGGCGGCAAGTACAACTGCGCCGACCTGTGCGACACGACGTCGTCCCAGGTGTACAAGGACAGCACGCTGCCGGTGACGAACCAGGCGGTGGACGACACCGCGGGCCAGATCCTGGTCACGGGGAGCAGCGTCGTGTTCGCCGAGTACTCGGCGGAGAACGGTGATCCAACCAAGACCGGGGTGAGCGATCCGGTGTGCGCGGGCAAGACGCTGTACGGCCACGGCCGCGGCATGTGCCAGTGGGGCAGCCAGCGCTGGGCGCTGCAGGGCAAGAGCTACACCTGGATCGCGCCGCACTACTACCCCGGCGCGACGCTGTGGTCCGCCGTCAGCACGCTCCCGCCCGACGCGGGGACGCCCAAGGTCGACAGCGCGGCGCCCAAGACGGACAGCGCATCACCCAGGACAGACCGCGAGCCCGGGCCGGATCCGGTCCGGATCGACGGTGGGTCGGGGATGCAGCCGGACGGCTACGAGGCGCCGCCGCTCTCACCGCCGGCGCAGTCCGCCACCGGGACGCTCACGGGGGGGTGCTCCGTCGGGGGCGGAGCGTCGGGGGCGGAGGTGATGCTGGTGCTGGTCGTGTTGGGCGGGGTCCGACGACGTGCCAGGTCTCTACCGACAAATGGCTGAGCTACTGCCAGTAGATCTCGTAGCAGGTGTACGCGGTGCCTTGCACATACTGTGGACTACAGCTGGCGTTGTAGCGATTCGCATCCAAGTACACCAGATACGCATTGTAGCCTGAGGTTGGACTGCTATTCGCGTGGGTGAGTTGAAGAGGTGCCCAGTCAGTATCATCCCAAAGGACAGACCAACCCCAGCCACAGGTGTTCGTGGAGATACTGACCCAGTCCTCATACGTCGTGCCATCGACTGTGTTGCAATAGTCTTCCGTGGCGTATTGGGAACTCTGTCGATATCTTGTCTGTGACACATACAGAACCGCACAGTCCACCGTCGACTGGTCCCGCTTGTGGTATGCTACTCTTGCTACAGCATTCTGTTTTGTCGCGATGTTCTGCACGCCTGCAATGGCGTAGGCGCCGTAACTAACATTACAGTAGTTGGTGCCATAGTTTGCTCCAAACAAGCCGCACGACTTCACTGTTGCATAGCACGACGTCTGACCAATGGACACGTTCTCCGCCCCAATGACGAAGTTGTCCGCCCAGGCAAGGTAATGCTGGGCAGATGCAGTTGTGGGGGTTGCTCCAACTGCCAGCAACACAAACCATGCTCCAATTCGGCAGCCCCTATCTCCTCCTGTCTTCTCAAGAGCCGATTGAGGTTTGGTCGAGATGGGTCAGTCAGTTGCCAGCCAACTGAAACAGTGATCCGAATCTGAACATGGCGTGAGTGGGTTTTGATCCCCCTGTGACGGGATAGCCGCCGGAGTAGTCAAGATAGAACGAAAACCGCATCTTCCCTCCCCCCGGATAGGTCACCTGCTTGATGTTCGACACTACATCGGTGCCAGAGATTTCCAGCTCACCTTTGACTTCCGGCGTTGCAGAACTACAGTTGAATGTCCCAAGGTAGGTGCCGCCGCCAGATCCTTGCTCAAAGACGGGATTTGGGCCCCGAAGTCGAAGCTCGATTCCTGGGATGAGTGCCAAGTCGTACTTGACCGATTTCCCAGGATCGATCGGCATCAAGGATGATGGTAAGAGGAACTGCGCCCACCCCACCACCCGCATTCGAACCGCCCGAGGACCATGCTATAATCCCTGTCCCGTGGCTCGCCCGTCGACACTGCTGCTGCTGTTGCCCCTGCTCACGGTCATCGCCTGTGACGAGACCGCCGTGGTGGTGGCGATCCACTCCAAGCTCAAGATCCCCGCGGAGCTGGACGCCATCTGCCTGCAGCTGGCGGCGGCGGGCAAGTTCCAGCACGGCCGGCGCTACGCGCTGAGCGAGGACGAGGCCGGCACGCCGCTGACCCTGACGGTGCTGCCGGGGGACCGCAGCCAGGACGGGTTCGAGGTGCTGCTGCGGGGCGAGCGCCGCGGGTGGGAGGTGTCGTGGGTCCGCCAGCACGGCAGCTTCGAGGAGCACGCGATCCGGACCGAGGACGTCTACGTCCAGCGCTGCGGCGGGCTCCGGGGGCAGGGTAGCTTCACCTGGGTCCAGCAGCTGACCGACAAGCCCAACTCCGCCGTGGCGTCGGTGCCCGTGGCCACCGCCCCGGGACAGGTGATGGTGGTGTGGTCCTCCGAGGCGCGGCGCTTCGCCTACCTCGAGGGGATGAAGCAGGTGCCGGGCGGACTGCCCACCGTGGGCCAGGGTCCGGTGCGGGATCTGCTGGCGGTGGACGTGGACGGCGACTGCGATCTGGATCTGGTGCTGCTGCAGGACACCGTGGGGCCCGAGCTGTGGCGTCATGGATCGGACGGCACGTTTCAGAAGCAGGAGGGGGCGATCCTGGTACAGGGCGACTTCCACCACCTGGCCACGGCCGACCTGAACCTCGACGGGTTCGCCGACCTGGTGCTGGTCTCACCCACCGAGGTCAAGCTGCTGCTGAACAACGGGCAGGGCACGGGCAACTTCCGCGACGCCTCGTCGATGCTGCCGGCGACCGGGCTGGACGACGTGACCGATGTGGGCATCGGGTTCATCAACCGTGGCGGCGCGTCGCAGATCGACGCCTATCCCGACATCGTGCTGGCGCGGGGCAACACGACCCAGAACACGGCGCTGGCGTTGATCAACAACTACAAGAGCAGCGACAGCCTGAGCTTCGACCGCGTGGAGATCACCGACGCGCGTCAGGCCCGCAGCGTGGCGGTGGCCGACGTGAACGACGACGGGCTACACGACGTGGTGCTGGGCAACGTCACGGACAAGGCGCTGGTCTACATCAACAACAGCGACGCCAGCGCGGTGAAGCTCGCGCTGAAGCAGGACGCGCTGAAGAACGTCAGCTCCGACACGGTGGACGACGTGCTGGCGCTGGACCTGGACGCCGACTGCGACGTGGACATCGTGCTCGCGCGCGGCACCGACACCGTGGTCTATCTCAACGAGGGGAAGGGCGCCTTCGCCGAGGCCGGGTCGTACCCTGCTGCCTCCCGGCTGGCCGCGGCGGACCTCGACGGGGACGGCGTGCTGGACCTGGTGCTGGGCGGCGGCGCGGCCGGCGCGGGGTGGCTGACGCAGGGGAAGCTGGAGAATTGATGGTCCGCTGGAGCTCCATCCTGCTGCTGCTCGCGATGCTCGCCAGCGAGGCCTCGGCCTCGACCATGTCGGATACCATCGGCGAGGCCCGGCGCCAGTACGGGGCGCAGGAGTACGAACGGGTGATCCGTCTGCTGACCCCCGTGGTCCAGACGCCGCTGGCCACCATCGGCGAGAAGGTCGACGCCTTCGAGCTGCTGGGGCTGTGCTACCTGATCCTGGGCGACGCGGAGCGGGCGCGGGACGCGTTCGAGAACCTGCTGAGCCTGGACCCTGGACACCTGCTGCGCGACCCCAGCGAGTCGCCCAAGCTCAAGCAGTTCTTCGAGCGGGTGAAGCAGGCCTTCGTGCCGGGATACCAGCCCCACGCCCCGGTGGGCCTGGAACACGCGGCGCCCACCCGCGCCGTGGCGGGCCGGGTGGTGGAGTTCGGCGCCAGCATCGTGCGCGGCGCGACGATGGTGCACCAGGTGCTGCTGCGCTGGCGGCGATCCGGGCTGCTGACCTACCGCACGACCCCGATGCGCGGCGTTCCGAGGCTGATGGCCCGGTTCCTGTTGCCCCGGGACACCACCGCCTACCAGCTCGACTACTACATCGAGGCCCGTGACGCCGGGGGCAACACCGTGGCCCGGGCCGGCGCGCCGGAGCAGCCGCTGTCGCTGCGCGTGCGGGGGGCACCGCCGCCAAAGCGGCCGTTCTACCGCGCCTGGTGGTTCTGGACCGCGGTGGGCGTCGCCACGGTGGGGGTGATCACCGTCAGCGCGGTGGCGCTCAGCGCGGACAAGGCGCCCACGGGCAACCTCAGCCCGGGACAGCTGCAGCTGGAGTAGGGCTGGCTAGTACAGAAACGCCAGGCCCAGCACCAGGTTCCAGCTCACCGGGACGACGGGGACCCGCTCCACGTCGGTGTTCCGGTCGCTGAACAGGCGCAGAAAGTTGATCTGGAGCTGGATCGGGTCGAACAGCAGGGCCATGCGCGGGATCAGATCGTAGCGCAGCCTCAGGCCCGGGGTGATGAAGATGTCCTGCCGGTGGCCCTCGTTGTCGTCGTCGATCCAGCCGAAGGCGTAGCCCAGGTTGACGGTGGGGATGAGGAAGAACGGGCGGCCGCGAAACGGTTGAAACGGTACGTGCCCCTGGATCGCGGCCCGCACCGAGAGGATCCGGTGGCCGAAGACCGGCCCGATCTGGAACGCCGTGTAGCGTCCGGCGAACTCCACCCGCAGCTCGCCCATGTTGGGCGCCGCGTGGTTCAGCCCGCCGTGGAACGCACCCAGCATGGCGATGAAGTTCTCCCTGTCGGGCCTGCCGTGCTGCGAGATGGGCTCGCAGTCGCCCTCCACGCAGCGCTGGCCCACGGGGCACTGTGGGTTGCACAGGCTGACACACCGGCTGGCCTGGCAGTAGTAGCCCGAGCGGCACGCGGGCTTGCAGTTGCCGGGCTCGCCGCCGACCTCGGCGCGCACCAACGTGGACCCCGCCAGGGTGCAGAGCAACGCCGCGAGCGGAGCGGGGGAGCCTCGCCCGAGTGCGGAGCGAAGCGAGCAGAATGTGACTGGGAGCGGCCGGCGCATGGTCACTCCACGCGGAGCAGCAAGCCGCCGACGTCGAAGTACCCCACACCATCGGTCTGGAGCAGCCCCTCCCGGTTCTGGTGCAGCCACCGCCACAGCGTGTCCAGCGACACTTCCTCCGTGGCGAGCGAGTTGAAGGCTACCATCCCCTTGGCGTCACCCAGCGTCGCGGTCACCAGGGCGAGCGCCTCGCCCTCCTCCGCCGTGTCCACCATGGCCAGCAGCTCGTCCATCTCGTCCTCGAACAGCTCGTCGCCGGGATTGTTGATCTCGATCTCTCCCAGGAGCCGGTCCCCATGGTGCAGGTCGGCCGAGTGATGGCGCTGGTCGCCGTGGAGTTGCAGGCGATACCCGTCGTCCATGGCGGCGAGCGCCTGCTCGATCTCAGCCATGCTGAGCTCTCCGTCCGTGACGATGAAGCGCATGTAGTTGGCCATCTCCCGCTACCTCCAGTTCAGCAGGGCGATCCTACGTGTAGTGAGACGTCCATGACAAGGAGCAGGATGGGGTCAAGATTCAGTGGCACGATGGGCTCCTCAGACTACAATGGGGCGCCATGGGAAGGAAGCCCCTCAAGTGCCCACAGTGCGGGGCGCTCAATCCGATCCCCCCCACTGGGCTGGAGCTGATCTGCGAGTACTGCGGATTCACCCGGCCGGTGCCCGACGCGGATCGACGGCGCGAGCAGATGGAGCGGGAGGCCGAGCGGCAGCGGCGCGCCGAGGAGAAGGCGCAGGAGACCGCCCGGCGCGAGCAGGAGCGAGAGCAGAGCCGCCGGGCCAGTCGTCGTCGGAGTGTGGTCACCTGGCTGGTGGCGCTGCCGTTCAAGCTGCTGCCGCTCGGGGCCCTGGCGTACCTGGCGTACTACTTCGGGTTGCACACCCTGTTCATGGGCCCGGGGGGCGAGCCGGAGCTGACGGCCCAGGTGGCGCAGCTCAGGACCGAGGGATATGCGGTGCAGGGGGCGCCGGCCGAGATCCGGTTCATCTTCGCCCCGGCGGTGCTCCGCCTCGATCTGAAGCCGGGCGAGTGCCACGCGCTGGCCCTGGGTGCCACCCGGCGCGTCAAGCTGGTGCACTTCTCAGGGCCGCGCGTCACGGTTCAACCCCGTGCTCCGAACCAGACCGGCGTGTCGGTGGTGCTGTGCCCCGTCCGCGGGCGTGTGAGACGGGCGCGGGTCACGCTGGACGGCGCGGGACGGCTGAGCTGGGTCCTCCTCTCCCGCAGCACGCCGGCCCCGGCGCCACCCCCGGCACGGGCCGCGGTCCAGCGACCGTCTCGGCGGCGATCGGCATCCGTACGTCACCGACGACGACGGTCGAGGCGGGCTCCGCAGCGAACAGCGCCCGTGCCCAGGGCGGCACCCGTCCCGGGTGCGGCGCCTGTCCCGAAGGCCCCGCCGGATTGGCCGCCGCCCCGGGAGAGCACGGGTCCGGTCGAGCCCTGAGTCTAGTCTGAAGTTCCCTCTTCTATTTTCCTGATGAACCAATGGAACCAAGATGTTACCCGCCATTTCGGCTGCATTATGTTGGCATGTAAATAGTCATATTTCCCTTGACGGGCAAAGATTTGATGCTATTCTAGTTGGCATGTACGTCGCGGTCGTCCCCAACCGGCGCTCCCGCCCGGCAGTTCTTCTCCGCGAGGGATACCGACAAGACGGAAAGGTCCGTAATAGAACCCTGGCCAATCTCACCGACTGGCCCGCTGACCAGGTCGATGCGTTGCGACGCTTGTTGAGAGGCGAGAAACTCGCATCTGTCAACGAACTCTTCCAGATCGTCGAAGGGGGGTCCTACGCGCATGGTCACGTCGACGCAGTGTTGCTCGCCATGAAGCGGCTCTCCTTCGACGATCTCATCGCTTCCCGTCGGTCGCGCGAACGTGACCTCGTTGTAGCCATGGTGGCCGCCCGCATCCTCGAGCCCCAGTCCAAGCTGGCCACGACGAGGTGGTGGCACACCACAACGCTGCCGGAGAGCCTGGGAGTAGCCGATGCTGATGAGGATGAGCTGTACGCCGTCATGGACGGGGTGTTGCAACGACAGCCCCTGATCGAGAAGAAGCTGGCGGCTCGCCACCTCGAGAACGATGGCGTGGCGCTCTACAACTTGACCTCGAGCTACTTCGAGGGCGTCACCTGTCCACTGGCTGCTCGCGGCCACAACCGCGACGGTAAGAATGGCAAGCTCCAGGTCAACTACGGTCTGCTGACCAACCAGAGTGGCATCCCAATTTCGGTATCGGTCTTCAAGGGCAATACCGGGGATCCGAAGACGCTTCTGCCTCAGGCCAACAAGGTGAAGAATGATTTTGGCATCGAGCGGTTCGTACTGGTTGGCGACCGTGGGATGATCACCCAGACGCAGATCAATGCGCTGCGCGACATGGAAGGCTGTGACTGGATCGCAGCACTGCGTCCTGATGCGATAAAGAAACTCGTCAACAGCTGTGCGATCCAGATGGGGCTTTTCGACGAGCGAAATCTGTACGAGGTCACCCACCCGGATTTTCCCGGCGAGCGGCTGGTCGCTTGCAAGAATCCCGAGTTGGCCAAGAAGCGCGCACACAACCGCGACAGCCTGCTCGAAGCGACCACCAAGGAGTTGGAGAAAGTCCGCCAGATGGTCGGGCGGGGTCGCCTACACGGCGAGGAGCAAATCGGCGAAGCGGTGCGCAAGGCCCTCAACAAGTACAAGGTCGGCAGGCACTACAAGGTCGAGATCCGCGACGACGGCTTCGACGCGTCACTCGACGAAGACAAGGTCGCAGAGGACGCGGCACGCGATGCGCTCAAGAACCCGAAGCTCGCCAGGAAGCGGACCGAGGCGTGCCGTCGTCACATCGCGGCCATCGCCACCGCCTTGGAGAAGGTCCGCCAGAGGATCGACCAAGGGCAGCTTCACGGCAAGGACGCCATCGGCGTGCGCGTGGGCAGGGTCATCAACAAGTACAAGGTCAGTAGACACTTCAAGCTCGACATCCGTGACGACAGGTTCGACTTCGAGATCGACAAGCAGAAGGTCGCCGAGGAGACTGCGCTCGATGGCATCTATGTGGTCCGCACCAGCCTCCCCCGCGAACGATTGGACTCCGACGACACGGTCAGGGGCTACAAGCTGCTCAGCCAGGTAGAGCGGGCGTTTCGTTCTTTCAAGACCGTCGACCTCAAGGTGCGGCCGATCCACCACCGCCTCGAAGATCGAGTCCGAGCGCATATCCTTCTGTGCATGCTCGCCTACTACGTCGAGTGGCACATGCTCGAGGCGTGGCGCCCGCTGCTCTTCAGCGACGAAGACCAGGACGCCAAAGCGAAACGCGACCCGGTCGCTCCAGCACAGCGTTCAGACGCTGCCCTCCGCAAAGCTCACACCAAACAACTCGACGACGGAACCGAGGTCCACAGCTTCCAAACGCTGACGGCTCTCCTCTCCAGCATCGTCCGCAACAAGTGCCGGCGGCGCGACGCAGCCCCCGACGCGCCAACCTTCAACATCGACACCACGCCCGACCCCAAGCAGCAGAAGGCCTACGATCTCCTCAAGGCCATCCACCTGTAGACAGAAGCCTGCACCGCAATTTGGAGTATCTCAGCGCAATTGCGCCGGAATTCGTCTTTTCAGCCGGGGAACTTCAGTCTCGTAGTCTGGTAGCGCAGCGGCGGCAGCAGCTTGTCGATCCGGCAGCCCCACAGGTAGTTGCCCTCCACCAGCCGGGCGCACCAGCACTGGGGGCAGCTCTCGCGCTTGAGCCCGGTGAACGCCCGGGCCACGCCCTGAGCCAGCACGTTGTTGGAGCGATCGCTTCGCCCGTCCTGGTCGCAGTGGTACAGTACGCCCTCGGGATCCAGGGTGGCCATGATCCAGCCCGCGGCGCAGGGTGGCTCGAGATCCTCGGGGAACGAGCGGAAGTGCCGCAGGCTGGCCCAGCCGTTGCCGATGGTCTTGCTGCAGCGCTTGAGCCGCTCCACTGTGGCGAAGGCCGCGCGTGCGGTCGCGTCGTCCAGCATCCACCCCGAGCCGTCGCGCGCCGGGTCGACCAGGCTCTGGACCGCCGGCTGGAAGATGATCGTCACGCCGAGGTTCTCGACGATCTGCACCAGCTCCTCAAGGTGGTCGGCGTTGTGTCGTCCCACGACGCAGGTGAGTTCCACATCCACGCCGGCCTCGCGGGCCGCCACGACGCCTTCCATCGCCCGGTCGAACGAGCCCGCGCCGCGCATCGCCTCGTGGCACGCTCGTGGACCGTCCAGGCTGATCTTCACCGTCTTCAGCCGGCGCACCACGTCCATGCGGCGTGGAACGAGGATGCCGTTGCTGTTCATCACCGCCACGACATCGTGGCGCACGAGCCAGTCGACGACGTCGGCGATGTCTCGGTGCAGCAGAGGTTCACCGCCGTCGAGGCTGATGCGCCGCATGCCCAGCGCGTGGAACTCGCCCAGCACGCGGAAGATGTCGGCCGTGCCGAGCTCGTGCGGCATGGCCTGGTGTCGATCGCAGTAGGTGCAGCGCAGGTTGCAGCGGTGAGACAGCTCGTAGGTCAGTGACAGCGGGGTGGGGCGCAGGCCGACCCACGCGGCGGCTCCGTGGCCAAGCATGTGCAGGTTCATGGGGTCAGGGAGAGCAAGCGGCGGGCCGACGGGGGGGCGTGAAGTGTCGGCGGGTTGCCCCTGCAACCTTGACTTGTCGTGGCGCAGGTGAGCAAATCTTGCACAGCCTTGGGCGATCCGGAAAGGGCGTGACCGTGGGGGAGAATCTCGACACCGAGCTGCTTCCATCTGGCGCGGGCGACCTGCTGCGGGGCCACGCGGGGGCGCGCGTGCTCGTGTGCTACCACCGCGACGGCGTGCGGCACGTCCCGCTGGTTCCCGGCAGCAGCTGGGTCATCGGCCGGGAGCCGCCGGCGGAGGTGCAGATCGCCGACGGGAGCCTGTCGCGCCAGCATGCCCGTCTCAGCGTCAGTCCGCAGGGGGAGGTGGGGATCGAGGATCTGGGGTCGACCAACGGGACGCTGATCAACGGCGTGCGCGTCGACCGCGGCGCCGTCGGTCCCACCGATGTGGTGACCCTCGGCGCGGTGAGCCTGGCCCTGCACCTGGCCGTGGGCCCGACGGAGCGGCTGGTCGCGCTGCAGGGCCACGACCGGTTTCTGGCGCGGCTCGCCGAGGAGGTGGTGCGGGCCGGTGTGTTTCACCGCGGCTTCGCGTTGATCATGCTCTGCGCCCCTCCAGGCAGCGGGGCGCACGTGAGCCGCTGGCTGGGAACACTCCTGTCGCGGCTGCGTCGAGTGGACCAGGTCGGGCTGTATGCCGCGTATTGCGTCGAAGTGCTGCTTCCGGAGATGGGGCGGGATGAGGCCCAGACCCTGGCCACGGCGCTTCTGACCGATCTGGCGCGGCTCGAGCCACGGGTGGGCGTGACCGTCTTTCCCGACGATGGCGCGTCGGTGGGCGAGCTGATGGAGCGTTGCCGGCAGCGTCTCACCGGTGAGCCCGCGTCGCAGGAACGGATCGTGGGTCGCAAGGCGGTGGGTCCGGCGATGGAGGCCGTGCAGGCGCTGGCCGACCGTGTGGCCGGCTCGACAGCCTCGGTGCTGATCCTGGGGGAGACCGGCGTGGGCAAGGAGGTGCTGGCGCGGCGGATCCACGCCGGGAGCGTCCGTCCACGGGGTCCATTCTGCGCCGTCAACTGCGGCGCCATCGTACCCCAGCTGGTGGAGAGCACGCTGTTTGGCCACGAGCAGGGCGCCTTCACCGGCGCCACCATCCGGCAGCAGGGTCTGTTCGAGGCGGCCCATGGCGGGACGCTGCTGCTGGACGAGATCGGTGAGCTGCCCCCGGCGGCGCAGGTCTCGTTGCTGCGGACGCTGGACACCCGGCGCATCTGCCGCGTGGGGTCGACCCGGGAGATCGCGGTGGACGTGCGCGTGATCGCCGCGACCCATCGCGATCTGGAGGCGATGGTGGCCCGGGAGAGCTTCCGCCAGGATCTGTATTACCGCCTCAACACGGTGGTGCTGCAGATCCCACCGTTGCGTGAGCGGCGGGAAGAGATCGCGCCGCTGGCGGAGCGGTTCATCGAGGACGCCGCGAACGGAGCAGGCTCGCGAACGGGTGAGCCGCCTCGCATGGATCCGGGGGCGCTGGGGCTGCTCGAGACCCACAGCTGGCCGGGGAACCTGCGCGAGCTGCGCAACGTGATCGAGCGTGCCGTGGTGCTGTGCGAGGACGGGCTGATCACGGTGGATGACCTCCCGTCGACCATGCGTCGGCCAGACGGAGCGGGCGCCGCCGGTCCCGGCGCGGAGCTGCCTGCGACCGGGGATCTGGACTTCAAGGAGCTGGTGCAACAGTACGAGCTGCGGCTGATCCTCGAGGCGCTGAGGCAGGCGAGCTGGAACCAGAGCGAGGCGGCCCGCCGCCTGCGCATCCCGCGCCGGACGCTGGTGCACAAGATGCGCACGCTGGGGATCCGCAAGCTGGGCTTCGGACAGGATTCGCCATGAGGCTGCGCCTGTCCGTACTCCTCGTGGTCCTGGCCCACTTGGTCCTCGTGGCCGCAGCCAGGGCCGATGCCATCAGCGACGCCGCCCGGCACTTCGAGCGTGGTGAGCAGCTGTACGAGGAGGGGCGCTACGAGCAGGCGGTCCAGGAGTTCCTCCAGGCCAACCAGATCACGCCGCACTGGGCCACGCTGTTCAACATCGCGCGTTGTCACGAGAGCCTGGGAGCCCTGGACCGGGCGCTGGAGTTCTACGGCAAGGCGCTGCAGGCCGCGCCGGATGAGGCTCGCCGTGCGGAGGTCCAGCGCCACCTGGACCGCATCGCCCGGCGGCCGGTGGGTGTGCTGGTGGCGACGACTCCGCCCGGCGCGCGCATCACGGTGGACGGGCGCAAGCAGGCCGAGCCCCGACCCACGCCCACGCTGGTGGAGTTGACCCCGGGCGAGCACGTGCTGCTGCTGCGACGGGAGGGCCACCAGCTCGATGCCGTCCGGGTGGAGGTGCGGGTGGGGCAGAGGCAGAGCATCCAGCGCGAGCTGCGCGCGTTGCCGGCCCGCCCACCGGCGGCCGCCCCGAAGTGCCCCACCTGCCCCACCTGCCCCCGGCCCACCCGGCTGGTGGATGCGCGGCGGCTCCACGTGCATCTGCACCTGCTCTCGGCGCTGGCGTTCACCGACGACGAACAGCTGACGGCGGGGCCTGGCATCCAGCTGCACGTGTCCTACCGGCGTCTGGTCTTCGGCGGCAACTTCCTGGCCTTCATCGTCGGGCAGCAGGAGGTGCCCGAGTTCACGCTGGACGGCAAGACCTACGACCGCCAGTCCTTCCGCCGCTGGATCCTCGAGGGGCAGGGGGGCTACATCTTCCCCTGGCGCGGGGCCTACTTCTACGCCACGGGTAGCCTGGGTCTGATGGTGGATCGGGCGGTGTTCGCCGGCGCGGTGGATGACTACGTGCGCGAGAAGTTCGCTTTCGTCTGGGGGCTCGGCGGCGGCCTCGAGATCCACGCCACGCGCTGGCTCTCGTTCGGCGCGGCGCTGCGCTTCTGCATGGCCCACGGCGACCGCGTGGATCGCGAGGACGAGAGGGCCGAGGCCGACGACACGCACCATTTCCCATTCGGCATCTTCTGGATGTCCGCCACGTTCCATCTGTGATGAGCGGCAGCGGACCGGGCGCGACGCGCAAGCTGGGGCAGAACCCGCCGGGGAAGTTCGCCCCGAAGGCGCCGTCCGGCGATCTCGAGGGACAGACCCTCGCCGGGCGCTACACGCTGGGGCCGCGCATCGGTCGCGGCGGCACGGGGGCGGTGTACCGCGCACACGACGCGCTGCGGGACCGGCCGGTGGCGGTGAAGGTGCTGCACCGCGAACTGCTCGGAGACAGTGGCCCGCTCGACGCGCGGAGCGGCGGAGCCCCGCTCGGGTGCGGAGCGGAGCGCGTAACACGTAACCGTGCGCGGTTCCAGCGCGAAGCCCGGGCCATGGCGCAGATCGACAACCCCCACGTGGTGCGGGTGCTGGACTGCGGCGAGGTGGAGCAGCGGCCGTTTCTGGTGCTGGAGTACGTGCCGGGGCGCTCGCTGCGGGAGGCGCTGGCGGTGGGTCCGCTGCCGCCCGGGCGCGTGGTGCAGATCGCGTGCGAGATCCTCGTGGGGCTGCAGGCGGTGCACGAGCACGGGGTTGTGCACCGCGATCTCAAGCCGGAGAACATCCTGCTCCACGATGTGACCGAGCGCGTGATGCTGCTGGACTTCGGGCTCGCGCGGGTGCTGGGGCCGGTGTCCTGGACCGACGCCGGCGGGCTCACCGCCTCGGGTGCGCTGATGGGCACGCCGCACTACATGGCCCCGGAGCAGGTCCGCACGCCACGGGAGGCCGGCGTGGCCGCCGACCTCTACAGCCTGGGGGTGATGATCTACGAGATGCTCGTGGGGCAGCGTCCGTTCGAGGCGGTGAGCGCGCTGGCGGTGCTGATGATGCACGACTCGCAGGTGCCGGTCCCGCCCACCACGCGCTGTCCGGAGCTGGGCATCCCGCCGGCGCTGGAGGCCGTCGTGCTGCGGGCCATGCGCAAGCGGCCCGTCGAGCGCTTTGCATCGGCGGAGCAGATGCGGCAGGCGCTCGAGGGGCTGGATACCATCGCGCCGGCGAGCGACGCTCCCCATCCGCACGCGCAGCGGTGGCTCTCCGTGGCCATCGGGGTCGGGCTGGTGGCGCTGGTGGGGGTGATTGGAGGCACGCTGTACCGCGGGACCGGAGGCCGCAGCGGGGACGCCGTTCTCGACGGGGACCGACCCGATGGTGGAATCGTGGCGCGGGACGCGCGAGCAATGGACGCGTCACAGGATGTCGTGACGCCAGCCGACGCGGGGCGCCCGGGGCCCCGACCGGTGAAGCTCCACCGGCCGAAGATCGCGCCCCGTCGAGGGCTGGGGCTGCAGAAGAACCCGTACCCAATCTGATTGAGACGGTGACGGTTTCCGCGGAAGCGCGCGCCCTGTGCAGGTATGCACTGCGCGCATTTCTCACATTGAAATATGAATTTAACCGGCCAATTCCCAGAGCCCCGTCGCGTGCTCCTCGCAGAGCGGGATCACAGCACCCCTCTCGCGGCCACAGCCGGTCCACGGCGGCGCAAATCGCGTCGCACGTCCGCACGGCCCTTCTCGTCTACTGTGTCTTGCTCAATCGGTCCACGATGGCGGCGTCCGTGTCGAGCAGACGGACCAGGGGCTGGTCTTCCGCACGTGTACCCTGGAGTGGGAGAGGGGCGCGTGCAAATCGAGGAACCATGCAACATGGTGGCCCCCAAATGCATCACATCGGATGCAAACCAGGGGGACCATGCGGCATGGTGGCCCCCAAATGCATCACATCGGATGCAAACCAGGGGGACCATGCCGTATGGTCACCCCAAATGCACACCCGCGCCCCCCCCGCGCCCGCCCGCGCCCGCCCGCGCGCGCCCCATACCCCCGTACCCCGGCCGTTGAACCCCCGGTCTGGATGTGGTTCCATCGGTGCCCATTCGTTTCATGGCCCCTTTCAACGGAGAGCACATTTGGGATACGTCTTCGACCCTCACACCCTCGAGCAGATCGCCCGCGCCGCGGTTGGCCAGTCGCCGCAGGAGATGGTCCACACCGTCGGTGAGGGTCTCAGGCGGTCTTACGCCGAACAGGTGGATGTGGGGCAGCCGTGGATCCTCAGCCTGTTCGGCGGGACCACGGGGATGATCAAGGTGTTCCACGCCTCGATCACCGAGTACGTCGCGATCTACGGCGCGGCCCTGGGGACCAGCGGCTTCTCGGGCCGGTTCCAGCTCGAGATCCACGACATCGTGCTCACCGGCCAGATGACCACCTTCCTCGAGTCGCGGCCCCTTCAGCGCGACGTCTTCGCGCCGGGCGACCACGCGGTGCTGCCCCGGGGCGACACCAAGGGCTGGGGCATCGGGGACGACACCTGGATGCTGGAGTACGCCCGCGGCTTCGTGCCCTCGGCGCTGCCCTTCGGCCTGGGCGACGCCCTGTTCTCCGCCATGGACCCGCAGACGCTGCTGCGCACCCTGGCGATCTACGGCACGCTCACCCTGCGCAACCTGCTGCGGGGCAAGATCTGACCACCAGACATCCATCGGCGCTGGTGCGCCTGGGCGTGCCGCTGCTCCCGCTGCTGCTGCCGCCGCTTCAGGGCGGGCTGTGCCTGGTCGCCGGGGCGGGCGGGGCGCTGGTCTGGCCGACGCTCCAGACCGTTCCCCGCCTCACGCTCCGGGGGGCGCTGGTCTTCGGCGCCTGGCTGCTGTTGCAGGCCACGCTCCAGCTACTGGTGCCCGGTCGCCAGGTGCAGGGCGCGCCGCTTCTCGACGGCCGACGCCTGCCCTACTGGCTCAACGGCTGGCGCAGCCTGCTCGTCACCGCGGTTGTGCTGGCGCTGCTGGTGGGAGCCGGATGGATGTCCCCGGCGCTGCCGGCCCGCGAGCTGGGGTCGCTGCTGGTGACCGCGACGCTGTTCAGCTTCCTGTTCAGCCTCTACCTTCAGCTGCACGGGTGGTGGCATCCCGACGAGGGCAGCGCCTCGGGCCGCCTGTCGCCGGTGCACGACTTCGTGCTGGGCACGGCGCGCAACCCGCGGCTGGGACACTTCGACCTCAAGCTGTTCTTCGAGGCCCGCCCGGGCCTGATGGGCTGGGCCGTGCTGGACCTGTCGCTGCTGGCGCTGCAGCTCGAGCGTCACGGGACCGTGAGCAACTCCATGGTGCTCGTGGTGGGCTGCCAGCTGTGGTACGTGGTGGACTACTTCCTGTTCGAGGAGGCGATCCTCAGCACGTGGGACATCCGCCACGAGAACTTCGGCTGGATGTTGTGTTTCGGCGATGTGGTGTGGGTCCCCTTCACCTACACGCTCCAGGCGCAGTACCTGGTGGCCCGGCCGGTGCACCTTCCGGGCTGGGCCGTGGCGGGCATCGCCCTGCTGCACGTCGCGGGCTACGTCGTCTTTCGCGGGGCTAATCTGCAGAAGCACCGGTTCCGGCGCGAGCCACGGCAGGCGGTGTGGGGCCGCCCGCCGCACGTGATCGAGACCGACGGTGCGCCGCTTCTGGCCTCGGGCTGGTGGGGCCTGGCGCGGCACATCAACTACCTGGGCGATCTGATGATGGGGCTGGCCTGGTGTCTGACCTGTGGCTTCGGCCACGCGCTGCCCTACTTCTACATCGTCTACTTCACGGTGCTGCTGGTGCACCGTGAGCGCCGGGATCACGCCGCCTGCGCGCGGCGCTATGGGCCGCCGTGGCGGCGCTACGTCGAGCAGGTGCCGTGGCGCATCGTGCCGGGGGTGTACTGAGCGGCGGTCAGCGCGGCCGACGAGGCGCCGGGTAGCGGAAGTGGCCCGCGATGGGCCAGCGCTCCAGCACGTCCACCTCGGCGGTGTGGCCCGGCATGGGGTAGGCGTGGATCACCCACGGCCGCAAGGTGGCAGGGTCCCGTCGATCGGAGACGATGCCCACGTGGTCGATGCGGCCGCGGCCGTCCAGGTTCCAGAACACGATGTTGCCGCCCAGCCACTCACCGTAGCTCTGCTTCGTGGTGCGGGTGGTGAGTCGCTGGCCGTGGCGCCTGAAGAACAGCATCTGGTTCGGCACGCGCCGCTGGTCGATGTTGTGGTTGGCCTTGCCCCCGACGTAGCCACGGGGGTTCTTGCGTCGATCCTCGGCGATGAGCCGCTGCAGATCGTGGCCGGCGCGCCGCAGAGCGCGCACCACGAGATCCGTGCAGACACCCAGATCGGGATCCACGTCGCCCCCGGGGTAGACCGATCGCGGCGTCGACTTGCCGTCCTTGAACCGGGTGACGTGATACCCCATGGTGATGTCGTAGCGCGTCTTGTTTCGGACCTCCTCACGGGCGCCGGCGAGGATCGCCCGGGCGGTGGCGGACAGGGGCTCACCGGTGGTGACAGGTTCGGCCGGCGCGGGCCGCGGGAGCAGGAGGAGCAGCAGGAGCAGCAGGAGCAGGAGGCGAGGCACCATCTGATCATGGTACCACCCCGGCGGGCCGGTCTCTTCCCGGTGGTCAGTTGCGGTGGGGCTCGGAGCGGGGAGAGCGGTCGCGCCGCCGGCCTCGCAGGGCCCGGGCCAGCAGCGCCAGTCCCAGCATGATCAGCGTGAGGCCCACAACCAGGGCGCCCGTGCGCGAACTGTCCACCAGGGTCAGGAGCGTCAGCGTCATGCCGGGATCCATATCAAGTCTCGTGCCAGCTCCATGCACCCGGGTGCCGGTGATATCTCGGGGTCTGCCCTGGGGTGGGCGACCCCGGTGTGTGGAGCAGGCTCCACACAATCAGGAGAAACCGGACTCGTCCGCGTCACCCCATCAGATATCCATCACACCACGCGTCGAACGGCTCGAGATCACAGGATCGTCGAGCCGGAACGCTTCTTGCTGTCCGGACGGCCCATGCGATTCCTTCGGTCATGGGCGTGCCTTCTGCTGGTCCTGGATCTTGGGTGTGATAATCGCGCGCTGGGCACCGACTCAGGCGCGGTCGACGCATCGGCCGTTCTTCCCGATGTCCGGATACCCGACATCGGACCGCCACGGGAGGTGCGGTGGGAGCAACTGGGGGCTGCGGGGCTCAAGCCCCC
>Ga0210044_10003371_pt1 | contig 22849 bp, 22 predicted proteins | sample CryGey13umfilter_2_FD_183959 | JGI IMG/M metagenome (GOLD analysis project Ga0210044, IMG submission 183959) | Groundwater microbial communities from aquifer in Utah, USA - Crystal Geyser 4/9/14 3 um filter (SPAdes) (version 2) | ecosystem: Environmental > Aquatic > Deep subsurface >... | reverse complement strand
ATTTTGTTATTATTGATTCTATTTTACCACATTTTGGATAAAAAATAGGAGTTTATAAAGTTAAAAGTCCATAAAATCAAAAGTCAGAAAAGAAAAAAAGTTGAAAGTTAAAGAAAAGAAAATGTCATCCTGAGCGAAGTCGAAGGATCTCGTGAAAGTATCACCAAAACCAATATACAATTGTCATTCTCGGCTTGACTTTAAAATCCAGAAACGTTGATTCAAACTGGATCCCCAGTCAAGTTGGGGATGACAAATTTAAAGAAGAAAAAGAACCAATGTTTTATTTTATTATGAATAACTTGTGATATTGAAATGGGATCCATTCGACTTCACGAGGTGAAGCTCAGGATGACGTAGGAGGTGTTTTGTTTAAAAATATAAAAAGCGCCTTCCTTATGGTTGGCGCTTTTGGCTTTTTCTGACTTTTTATTTTCGTGCCTCCTTCACGAGAGTTTTGATGTGGCAGTGGTAATCATGCCACATCTCATGGTTGAGCGTGTGGCAAGTCTTTTCCACACGCTCATACCGTCCTTGTGTGTACTGACTCACAACGGTGTGTGAGTCAGTAGTAGCAGCGGTGATGGAGCCACACCCGCTCGCCATGAGGGCGAGCGAGAAGAAAAAAAATAATTTCAATATCTTCCTCCTTTTTTTTGAGTTTTGCGATATCTTCGCTGCTGGGCCTTTTCCCAGCTCGTGAGGACATCGCACTCAAACTTGCCGTGCTGCATATGGCAGACCACGGCTCTCCTTGCTTGGTACTGCGGGCTTCCGTAGTACCTAGCACTTACACTTTCCGATCCCATCGGGACCGGAATGATGATGCAACCACCCGCCACGATGGCGAGCGAGAAAAAAAGAATGAATACGAAAATAAAATGTCTCATTTCTTCTCCTTTTAGGCTAAAATTAGCCTAAATTTGGTTTAAGGTACAAAATGAACGATTATTTAACTATAACACAAAAAAGCACTTTTGTCAAGGACTAAAAGCCAAAATTAACCTAAAAATACTAAAAACGTCATCCCGAGCGAAGAGAGGGATCTCGTGAAAGTTTCATTAAAAGTCCATAAAGTCCAAAGTCGAGAAAGCTCTAATGTTTTCATTTGTCATCCCCAACTTGATTGGGGATCCAGTTTGAATCAACGTTTCTGGATTCCCGATCAAGCCGGGAATGACAACACCTTTGTGACTTTATAGACTTTTGACTTTTTCCATTTCTTACTTAGTCTGCTTTTCTCTCACGTCATCTAATATGACGTGAGAATAAACAAAAAGAACCCCTTTCGGGATCCTTTTTAGCTTAATTCTTAGATCTTAATCCTTAATTCTGTTCTCTTTTATCTTGTTCTAACCAAGCGAAGCGATTCATCAAACGTAGCGAAGCAGAGTGATCCATCAAACAAAGTGATACATCAAACGCAGTGATTCATCATTTACTTCGTCACTTGTTCTTTAAGCCACACCATAACCTTTTTGTTTTGAATCATATTTGCTAGTGTGTCGCGAACCTCCGGTCTTTCTAGATTTTTTATATACTCTTCGTTGTGTTTGTACATTTCTTTCATTGTGGCAAGTTCTGCATCAATTTCTTCTTTTTCTACTTTAATATCATTTTCAATAGCAATTTCTCTAGACAAAAGTGCTGATTTAGCACGCTTTTCGGCTTGAATCTTAAAGTCTTCAAACAATTCTTTTTCTGTTTTTTTGATGTCTTGTAGATATTGTTCAATGGTAAGTCCATTTTTTTCAATATCACGCTGTAATTCGTAGAAAATTTTATGTTTTTCTGCATCAATCAATAATTCTGGAAGTTCATCAAATTTTGATTTTTCAATCATTTTCTCTAAAATCTCTATCTCTAAAGATTGTTCAGCTTTACGATCTGCTTCGGCTTGCAAGTTTGTCTTTACTGTTGTTTTTAATTCTTCAATATTCTTTTGTCCAATTTTTACAGCAAATTCATCGTTTAATTCTGGAAATTGTCTTTCCAAAACCTCATTTACCTTAACTTTAAAGTCAACTTTTTTCCCAGCAAGCATTTTTTGGTAATGATCTTTTGGAAATTTCAAAGAAAATTCCTTTTCATCTCCTTTTTTTAGACCAACTATCTGCTCGTTAAAACCTTTTATATAGTGAGGTTCACTTAGGTAAACTTGGTAATTTTTGCTTTGGCCACCATCTACGGGTACTTTGTCCAAAAACATATCCATATCTATCACAAGTTTATCATTTTCACCTGCTTTTTCGTCTTTTACAACTTCTACAGCTTGCATTTTGCGAAGTGATTCTATAGTTTCGTCTACATCTTTGTCTGTAATTTCTTTTTTCTCTACTTTAACTTTTATAGATTTTGCGTTTGCCAACTTAATTTTTGGCAAAAATGCCACCACAGCGCTATAAATCAAATCATTTGCAGGAGCCATTTTTTCTATCTTTATTTCTGGTTGCCCAATACTTTCTAATTTTTCTTTGATAATAATTTCCACAAAAGTCTCTTGAATAATGTGGTTTGCAGCTTCTTGTAAAATTGCCATTTCACCAACTTCTTTTTTTAAAACTTCTAAAGGAACATTTCCTTTACGGAAACCTTTAACATTTACTTTTTTTGAAATTCTTTTTCCAGCTTCTTCTAACTGCTTTTGGTAATCTGTAGGAGTCACAGTTACGGTTATTTCAATTTGAGATTTAGGTAGTTTTTTAGTTGAATAATTCATAATTTATAAAATATATTATTTAGCCCATATAATAACTTATTTTCACAAAAAAATCAAGTCCTAAAGCTAAAAATGTTAGAAAATAAAATGAATAATATAAACAGGTTTAAAGAACAATTTTTAATTTACAGATATTTTACAATAAAATAAGCCAAAAAACTCAATAATTCGTTGACTTTTTATAGTAAAAAGAGCATAATATAAAGGTGTTTTAATTTTTTATGAAGCACCAATTATACAAAATATTTCTTAGTTTTTTACGTGCCCTTGTTTTAGTAAAGAGGGCATTTTTTCGTATATCCAAAATATTGAGCCCATTTTTAAATAGAGTTGGACAAATTTATAGGGCTACGCTTGGTTTTTGGATTTATAAATTTCTTTTTGGAATTAAAAGAAAAACAGGGAAGTTAAAAAATCCAATTCAAGGTTCTTTTGTTCATTTTTTTGGCAAACGAAATAGTCTTCAGGTTGTGCTTTTTATTGTGGCTTTAGTAGTTATGATTCCTCATAGTTCACTTTATTCTCAGGATTCAGGATCTGTGCCTGGTAGAAAATCTGTTCTTTATAAAATGGTTGGGCCAGGAGAACAAGATTTTGATTTACAAGAGGTAATTGTTGATGTTTCTTCTATTCAAATATCACAAGACACTAGAAGTTGGAGTGAGGCTGCTGTTGTCTTGGAAAACGGTGTAACTCCTAAAGATGTTATTATAGAAAAAGAAGGGCTTTCAAGTATAAGTTCCGGTGGTTCTGTGTCTAAACCTTCAATTATAACCGGCGCAGATGTTCCGACTGTTACTTCTGTAAAAACAGATTCTCGCACAGAAGTTTTAACTTATGAAGTTCAACCCGGAGATGTAATTGGCTCAATTGCACAAAAATTTGGTTTAAATACAATTACAGTTTTGTGGGCAAATAATTTGACATCCCGTTCTTATATACGTCCTGGAGACAAATTAAAGATATTACCAATTGATGGCGTGCTCCATACTGTTGTAAGCGGGGATAATATTTCTAAAATTGCCAGTAAATATAGCGCAAAAACAAACGAAATTGTTTCTTATAACAAACTGGCAGACGCATCAGATATAGTTATTGGGGAGCAACTAATTATTCCAAATGGAGTAAAAGTTGCTGTTGTTTATGCTTCCACTCCATCAACCAAATCTGTTTTTAGACAAGTTTCTGCGCCACCTCCTTCTATAGACGCACCAGCAGGATCAGGATTTTTGTGGCCTGCAGGAGTTCGAAGAATCACTCAATATTATGGTTGGCAACATACAGGTTTGGATATTGCCGGACCAATTGGTACACCACTTTACGCTTCTAAAAGTGGTACTGTTATAAAATCTCAATGTGGCTATAATGGTGGCTATGGTTGTCATGTAATTTTAGATCACGGTGGAGGAGTTCAAACTTTATATGGTCATTCTTCACAACTTTTAGTTTCTGTTGGTGAAAAGGTCATTCAAGGACAAACAATTGCACTTATGGGTTCTACAGGTCGTTCTACCGGACCACATATCCATTTTGAAGTTCGTATAAATGGTGTAAGAGAAAATCCATTAAAGTACATAAAATAAAAAAACCAGCTTTTTGAGATGTACAATCAATTTAAGCCGGTTTTTTATTTTATGGGCTGTAGCCAAATATACTTTCATTAGTAAACTTTTAGGGACTGTCGCCAAACACACTTTCGTTAGTAAAATTTCTAAATTTGGAGCGAGACGAAAAGAAAAAATATTTTCCATGCCTAGCCGCGGAAATATTTTTTATTGAAGTTATAGCCAAAAATTAGAAATTTTACTAGAAATGGTGTTTGGATACAGTTTATTTACATATTACTTATTCAACTCTCGTTCTAAATTGCAAAGCTTCGGCTACGTGTTTTGTTTCTATATTAACTATATCGTCTAGATCGGCAATTGTTCTGGCTATTTTTAAAATTCTGTAGTAGCTTCTTGCAGAAAGATGTAATTTTTCTACCGCTTGTCTTAACAATTCTTTTGATTCTTCTTCAAGTTTACAAAATTCACGAATCTCTTTTGTACGCATTTCACTATTTGTGTGATAAGGCAAATTTTTAAAACGTTCATTTTGAATTTTACGAGCGTTTTCAACCCGCATACGAATATTTTCAGATGTTTCAGAGAGTTCATTTTTTGCTAAATTTTCAAATTTTACTCTTGGTACTTCTACATGTAAATCAATTCTATCTAAAAGTGGGCCACTAACTTTCTTTTTATAGTTAGCAATTTGAGAAGGGGAACAAGTACATATTTTGTCTGGGTCGCTAGCATATCCACACGGGCAAGGATTTTGACTTGCAACAAGTGTAAATTGTGCAGGAAATGATAAACTTCCTTGAGCTCTAGAAATAGACACCACACCGTCTTCTAGTGGTTGGCGTAGGTTTTCCAAAACAGATCTTGGAAATTCTGGAAATTCATCTAAAAATAATACTCCTCTATGAGCCAAGGAAATTTCTCCCGGTTTGGGAAAACGACCCCCGCCAACCAAAGCGACTGCGCTAGCGCTATGATGTGGAGCGCGAAATGGGCGTTCTGTCACCAATGCTTGTTTAGATAAATTTCCAGATACAGAATAAATTTTTGTTACTTCCAATGCTTCGTCCATAGTCATTTTTGGTAAAATACTTGGAAAAGTTCTAGCTAAAAGTGTTTTTCCAGAACCGGGAGGCCCTGAAAGAAGAATGTTATGTGCTCCGCTTGCCGCTATTTCTAAAGCTCTTTTTGCAAATTCTTGCCCTTTTACATACGCCATATCTAGTTCATAAGTAGTATCAGTAAACCAATCTTCCGGATTTTGTATTTGGGCTTGTTCTAATTTTTTTATATTTGTGACGTGTTCAATCAGTTCTCTAAAGTTTGAAATAGGATAAATTTCAATTCCCAAGACAAGTCCTGCTTCTTTTACGTTTTCAGTTGGAACAAAAATTCGTTTAAAATTATTTTTTTGGGCGTATAAAGCAATAGGGAGAATGCCATTTGCTGGACGAATACTTCCGTCTAGCGCTAATTCACCAACAAACAAACTGTCGTCAAAAGTATTTTCCATTTTTTGACTCGCCAAAAACATTCCAAGCGCCATTGGCAAGTCGTAGTGAGATCCTTCTTTCCGAACATCTGCTGGTGCCAAGTTTATAATTATTCTATGATTGCTGGGAAATTGTAAACCTGCATTTTTCCATGCTGTTCTTATTCTTTCTTTTGCTTCTTGAATTGCGGTGTCTGGTAAACCAACTATTTGATATCCTGGCCATCCTCCCGAAACATCAACTTCTACATCAATTTTTGTACAACCTAAACCAAGAACTCCTGCAGAATTAATTTTGCAAAACATATTACTGTTTTTTCTTTAAGCCCTGTACGATTAGTATCAGCCCTCCTACTATTATCATAATATCCGCTATGTTTATTACTGAAGTGAACACCCTAAAGTAATCTATCACAAAGCCAAAAAATACGCGATCAATTAAGTTTGAAATAGCCCCGGCAATTATTAATGAGACGCTAAAAGCAAACAAAAACTTTTTTTTCTTTGTTTTTAACAAAAAGATAAAAAGACTAATAATTATTAAAGGAATTAGAGTAATTAGAAGTAATTTTGGCATTGGTAAACTAAAAGCAATACCATAGTTTTCAAAATATTCCCAACCAACAATGTTTTTAATTAGGTAAAAACTATCGGAATTATTAGTTTGAACAATTTTTTTTAGAATTTGGTCAAGAACTAAAAAACACCCAGAAATTAAGCTGAGTGTTATTAGTTTTATTTGTTCTGGTTTTAAAGACATCTTACAAAGTTTTAAACTTCGTCTGTAATTGTTTTTTTACAACTTACACAAGAACTGGAAGTCGGTCTTGCTTTTAGTCTTCTTGTATCAATTGGTTTGTCGCAATATTTACAAATTCCATATTTTCCTTTTTCAATTAAACTTAGGGTTTTTTCTATGTCGTGAACCATTTTTTCTAGGTTTATTTCTATGGGTTTGTTAGCTGTGTATTGCTCTATTTCTTTTACATTATCATCCTCTTCGTCTCCGTATTCAGGATAATTTGTTTCAAAATCACCTTCTACATTTGGATTTTTACGTGCAAATTTGGCAAGTTCTTTTTCTAAACGTACTTTTTCTATTATTAATTTTTCTTTTATTTTTTCTATAAATTTTGAATCGTGCATATTTTTACATTATGTATCCGAGCTATGTCTTTTAATAAGTGCTTCTATTATAGATAATAAAATCTTTTTTTGCAATAGGGGAATGTCGCCAAACACCATTTCTACTAAAACTTCTAAATTTTGGCTATAACTTCAATAAAAAATATTTCCGCGGCTAGGCAAGGAAAATATTTTTTCTTTTCGTCTCGCTCCAAATTTAGAAATTTTACTAACGAAAGCGTGTTTGGCGACAGTCCCAATAGATTTGTCTTAATTTGTTTGTAAAAACAAAAAAGGCGTCCGGTGAGCCTAGTTGTTTGTTTGCTCGGGACGCCTTTGAGACGTATAGTTCTGTCTTCTTTGAACACGATATGTTCCGCAATCTCTGCGGTAGTATTATTGTCTAAGGAAGACACTCTCTAACCCCACAGAGGTAGAGCCCCCGGTTCGTCGTTTAAATGACGAACATAAATGAAGGTTACCAATATATACAGCTTACGGTAGTTGCGTCTTCTAATTGAGTCTTAGAGGACTTTTTTGTTTTTGTTTTTGTTTTTTGCCCGAAGATATTTGGGCTACTTTTCGAAATAAAGAGCATTAAAACGCAACAATTGTAAGCTGTTAAAGAGTGGAGTGAAAGAGGTCGATGCAACTCGCAAGAAATTTGTGAATTGCATCGGTTGTCAATGAACTATGTATATATTATGCCATATTTTTTGACTTTTGTCAACACTGTCTAGTTGTGTCTAAATTTAGCTAAATTAAGTGTGTTTCACTGAACACAAAAGTGTACACTAGTGTATACTTTTAAAAAACTGTGGATAAACTTGAAAAGTTATCCACAGTTTGATTAAGTTATCCACAAGTTATCCACATTTAATAAAAATAGTATACACTAGTGTACACTATTTTTAGAATATTTCTGTGCACAAATTGTGTAAAGCCTGTGGATTTGTTATGGAAAACTTTAAAATAAAAACTTACACAAACTATGTTAAGAATCTATTTTTAGGTTGTACAAGAGAATATGAGTCAGATTCTAAAAAAGAAAAAACCCCAACTTTTATAAGTTGGGGTTTATGCCGGCAGCGGGAGTCGAACCCGCACTCCCATAGGGAAGTGGATTTTAAGTCCACTGCGTCTACCATTCCACCATGCCGGCAAAGGAACAAGTAAGAGATTTATTTAATGAACTTATAAAACAAATATTAACATAATTTTCACCAATTGTCAAGGCAAAAATACAAAACCGTCATTAAATATAGACGGTTTTGTATTTTAAATCCGAATTGTTTTTAAAAAGAAGTTATAGAATAAATCATAAAAATTCCTAAACCTATTAAGAAAGTTCCAATTCCTAGACGCATAAGTCCTTTATGCTTTTCCTTCCAAGCTTGTAAATTTTTACCACGTCCAAAGTAGGCAATAATAATAATTACAAAAAGTGGAACTATAAAAATGAAATTATATAAGAGTAAATAAGGAATTGCTTGTGTATAGTTGCCTTTGGCAAGAAGTGCTAAAATAGCAAAATATGGTGCTCCCGTACAAGGCAATTCAACCAAAACTACAAAAATTCCTAAAAGTGCTATAAAAATTAAACTTAAACTTGGCGTCTTTTTTTGAACCACTGCAATTTTTTTGGTATAAAACTTTAAACGTTTGCTTGCTCTCGGAAACATCTGCAACGTAAACCCTTTTCCATACCAGAAAAAGTCTTTTATTTCTATTAGACCTGCAAGTATCGCAATTATTGAAGCAGCCCAATAAAAACCGTTTGCAAAACCAACAGAAACAGTTATCTTTAAAATTCCAAAACCAAGTGCTAGATAAGTTGTATAGACAACAAGGCTGTAAAGAATTCCACCCAAAAGCATTCTATTTTTATTTTTAAAGACCTTGGTCATAAAAAGAAGTAGAAAAATCAGAACACCAAAAACACAAGGATTTATGGAATCTGCTAAGGCAGCACCGATAATAAGACCAATAGTTAAACTTTCTCCTATCATATTTTTATCTTATTTATTCTTTAAAATAGGACAGTTGGAAATTTCACTTAATGTTTTTAATGATTGAACTCCAGGCTCAAATTTGTGTAAATTGTTTCCATTTTCGTCTTCTAAAATCCAGGTTGGTGTTCTTTCTATATTCTTGGAAATACATAATTCTGCTTGGTTATTCTCATTTCTTGGATCACATTCAATTTCATTTATAAATTGAAAAGCGTCTCCAAATAAGTCTCGTTGTCTGGCACAAAAAGAACATGTAACAGATCCGTACATTTTTAAACCTGATTCATCTAGACATTGAGCAAAACTATTATATTCTTCTTGTGGACCTGTGTTTGAATGAATTAAATAGGTACTCCCTGCAAAAATAAGCGCAATTATAATAGCTGAACCAAAAAACTTAATGTTAGGTTTTTTCTTTAGTGAAAAAATTAGCAGAATTATGATAATTAGAATTAAAATTTTGGAAAGTTCACAAAATACACAGATATTTTTTAAAACAAAAATTTCTATAACAGTAAGATAAAGTGATGGGCCTAAAAAAGATATAGAAACAAAAAGAGCATTTTTTAACATTTTTTCGTTATATTTCCAGATTAAAACACTTAAAATAGTTAAGAAAAAAAGAATACCCAAGATTGAGAGGGGTATTCCTAAAATTTCTGAATAAAGACTTTTGTTTACAATATCACAAGAAAGACCTTCTCCAAGATTGCAAAAAGCACCTTCGGTTGGAGAAAAGTGTAGGTAGGAAAGGTAAAACATTACTCCAGCGCCTAAAATACTAAGGACTATTAGTAAAATTCTTTTGAACATATTTTTGTTTAACAAAATTCGCAAACGTTTTTACTTTTGTGGATTTTTCCATTATCTTTTGTATGAGGGCAACAAAATTTACAACAATATTTTTCTTTACCTTTAATCATTTTTAAGTCTGATTTTGCAAAATCCTTTTTACATTTAGAGCATTTAAGTTTCTTTTTCTTTTTTAAAAAATTAAACATATTTTTTATTATTTTAATTATAAATTTATTATGGGACTGTCGCCAAACACGCTTTCGTTAGTAAAATTTCTAAATTTTGAGCGAGACGAAAAGAAAAAATATTTTCTATATAGAGTATCGGAAATGTTTTTTCTTGAAGTTGTAGCCAAAATTTAGAAATTTTAGTAGAAATGGTGTTTGGCGACAGTCCCATTATAGCACATTTTTATGGACTGTCGCCAAACACGCTTTCGTTAGTAAAATTTTTACATTTTAGTTTAATTTTTTATTTTTCAACAAAAAAACATCTGAAAAGATGTTTCTTATGTGTAGTATTTATAAATTATTTTGAAATACTTTTATAGTCTGTGGCAATGATGAAAATCTACTGCTTTAGTGACAAATTCTTTATTTTTTAATTTATAAAAAATGGGCGACTAAATTTTATTATAGTCGCCCCACGAAAAAACTTATGTATGATTTGTTGAGTCCAGAAGACCGAGTTGCTTGATAATCTCATCAAGATTTCTCGGCCTCTCCCCATCGGGAGAACAAGGATATTCATGTGAATTTAATAATTGGTGAAGCTCTCCTGTGTCTCGCTCAATCAGTCCACTATCCTCTTGACACTTAAACAAAATACTTCTAATCGCAACTATGGTGGGGCAACAACTAGAGAGTTCACACTTTTCAAAACTTATCCCATCCCCTGGATTACCAATGGCCAGCTTCCACCTGTCCTTTTCTAGGCTTACAGGATGCCACTGAGTGAGCTTCTTTACTACCTCTAGCTCACCATAAACCTAATTTGAGAGATACAACTTAGCTGCACCGTACATCAGTCGATATCCAGTACAAGCAAGAACTTGTTCAAGAACTTGTTTGTTTTTGTCATTATCGTCATCATTATCAAAAATTCCAAAAAAAAATTTCTAATACATAACCTATCTGTGGTTTATTTTCTTCAATAATCTATACTCGCTGTTCTATTTTGAACTGCGGTTCTTCAAACAAGAAAACTCGTTTTTTGGACATCTCTACCTCCTTTTGTGCCGCGGGCGGGAATCGAACCCGCACTCCTTTATAGGGAACAGGATTTTAAGTCCTGCGTGTCTACCAATTCCACCACCGTGGCATAGTTTTATGAAAATATTATGCCTGAAAAAATATAAAAAGTCAAGATATAGTGATTTTATACCAATAAAATTTACAAAAAAACAAAACCAGTAATTGTTTTACTGGTTTTGTTTGGAGTATTCTTTTACCAATCCAAACTTCCTGCATTTTGATATTCTGTGACTCTGGTTTCAAAGAAATTCTTTTCTTTTTTAAGATCAATAATTTCGCTCATCCAAGGAAAAGGATTTTGGTCGTCATAAAATTTGGGTAGATTTATTCTCTCTAATCGTCTATCTGCAATATGGCGAACATATTCTTTGATAATTTCTGGCTGTAATCCTAAAATTCCTCTTGGCAAACAGCCATCTACATAAATCTCTTCTAATTTAACTGCTTCTTGAATTATTTTGGAAACATAATTTTTGAAGTCTTCTGTCCAAATTTCCGGATTTTCAGAAATAATTGTATTTATTAAATCTACTCCAAACGCCAAGTGGACTGATTCATCGCGTAAAATATATTGAAATTGCTCTCCAATTCCAACCATTTTGTTTTGGCGAAGAAGTGAAAGCATCATTGCAAAACCGGCATAAAAGAAAATTCCTTCCATAATTACGTAATATCCAATTAAATCGAAAACAAATTTTTGAATATTTTCAACTGTGTTTGTATTGAAGTTAGGTTCAAAAATAGAAGTTGTAATGTTTACTACAAAATCATCCTTATCTTTGATACTTGGAATTGTAGAATACATATTGTAAATTTCTTCTGGGTTTAGTCCCAAAGAATCGCAACAATATATAAAAGTATCGGTGTGAACAGCTTCTTCGTAACCTTGGCGAAGTAGATATTGACGACATTCAGGGTTGGTAATATGTCTATAAATTGCCAAAACAATATTATTTGCTGTTAAACTTTCGGCAGTAGAAAAAAAACCTAAATTCCATGTTATCATTCTTCTTTCTTCTTCTGTTAGTCCACCTTGTTTTTTCCAAAGTTCTATATCTTGTTGCATAGGAACTTCTTCAGGAACCCAGTTGTTGGCAACGCCGGATTTGTAATGAACCCTTGCCCAAGGATATTGAAATGGCAATATTTTATTTGGATCGGTTGTTGAATTGTTTAATATACTTTTCATATTTTTTATTTTATGTTTTTGTCTGTCATCCTCAGCTTGACTGGGGATCTAGGAGTTTATATCACAATGTAATTATTAAAGTTTATGTATTTTTATATAAAGGGACTGTCTCCAAACACCATTTCTACTAAAACTTCTAAATTTTGGCTATGACTTCAAGAAAAAATATATCCGATGCTCTGCATGGTAAATATTTTTTCTTTTCGTCTCGCTCAAAATTTAGAAATTTTACTAACGAAAGCGTATTTGGCGACAGTCCCATAAAAACAGTTTTAATTTAAATTCCCTGGATTCCCGATCAAGTCGGGAATGACAACATAAACTTGTGTTTTTTTGTGTCCCATGCCTTTTCCTTACTTAATCTGCCTAGTCTGCTTAATTGTTAATCTGCTTTTCTTTCTATTGGCATGATTCACAGTCTGGGTCTTCAATTTTACATAACTTTGGTTCAACGGTTAATTCAGAAGGTTGTTCTATTGGTCTTTCGTTTATTTCTGATTTGGTTAAGTCTTGTTTTTTAATGTCTAGTGTACTTTTTTCCACATGGGTGGCGGCAAGTGAACGTAAATAATAGGTAGTTTTTAACCCCATTTCCCATGCAAATTGATAAGTGTCAGATATTTTTTTGCCGGAAGTTCCTTTAATAAACATGTTTACAGATTGACTTTGATCTATCCATTTTCCTCGGTATGCTGCTGATTTTGTAAGCCAATCAGAATCAACTTCAAAAACTTCTTTGTATTTTGCGCGAATTTCCATTGGAATAGCATCAATATTCGCAACGCTTCCGTCGTATCTTTTTAATTCGCTTAACATTTCACTATTCCACAAGTTTATTTTTTTGAGCTCGTTTACTAAATATGAATTTACGATTGTAAATTCACCACTCATATTTGATTTTACATAAATATTTTTGTAGATCGGTTCAATTGTTGGCGAACACCCAGCGATGTTTGAAATTGTTGCTGTTGGAGCTATTGCCATACAGTTTGAATTTCGCATTCCGTTTTCTTTTATTAATTCACGAACTTTATTCCAATCAAGTCTTGTTTCTCTATTTACATTTATCTTTTCACCGCGAGCCTCTTCTAAAAGTGCAATTGTATCAACGGGCATAATTCCTCTGTCCCATTTTGAACCACGAAAACTTGAATAAGCTCCTTTTTCTTTTGCTAAATTTACAGAAGTTGAGATTGCGAAGTATGAAACCAATTCCATACTTTCATCTGCAAATTCGATATTTTCTTCTGAATCAAACGGGATATTTAGGTTGTAAAGCGCATCTTGATAGCCCATTATTCCCAATCCAATTGGTCTATGTTTTTTGTTTGAAGTTTCCCCTTCGATTGTTGGATAAAAATTTAAATCTACTACATTGTCTAACATTCTCATGGCAGTTTTTACGGTTTTTTCCAAGAGAACTTTGTCTAGAAAACCATTTTCTGTATGGCGTGCAAAATTTACAGAACCTAAATTACAAACAGCCGTTTCATCTTTTGATGTGTTTAAAGTAATTTCAGTACATAAGTTTGAAGAGTGAATTACACCCGCATGATCTTGTGGAGAACGAACATTACAAGGATCTTTGAAAGTAATCCAAGGGTGCCCTGTTTCAAAAAGCATTGAAATTATTTTTTTCCACAAATCACTAGCTTTAATGGTTTTGTATAGTTTTATTTCACCATTTTTTACTTTTTGTTCGTATTTTTCGTAAACAAGTTCAAATTCTTTTCCATAAATTTCGTGTAATTCCGGAGTTTCGTTTGGTGAAAAAAGTGTCCATTCCATATCACCCCTAACTCTTTTCATAAATAAATCCGGAATCCAGCTAGCAGTATTCATATCGTGTGTTCTTCTTCTTTCGTCTCCGGTATTTTTACGAAGTTCTAAAAAGTCTTCAAAATCAAGATGCCAAGCCTCCAAATAAGCACAAGTTGCGCCACGTCTTCGTCCACTTCTGTTGATTGCTACAGTTGTATCGTTAGCAATTTTCAAAAATGGAACAACACCTTGACTTTCAACTCCAGTTCCTTTTATCAAGGAGCCCATTCCACGTAAACTTGACCAATCATTTCCAATTCCACCAGACCATTTAGACATTTGTGCGTTATCAGAAATAGATTTAAAGATGTGATTTAGTGAATCTTCAACTGTGGTAATGTAGCAAGAACTAAGTTGGGGATGGTTTGTACCTGCGTGGAATAGGGTAGGAGTAGAAGGAACAAACAGAAGCTGAGACATTACATTATAAAATTCAACCGCTTTTTCATTGTAGTTTGTTTCATTTAAAGCAAGCCCCATTGCTACACGCATCCAAAACATTTGAGGTGTTTCTAAAACTGCTTTGGTTTCTGGGTTTCTCAAAAAATATCTATCGTACAAAGTTTGCATTCCCAAGTAATCAAGATTTTCGTCTCGTGATAATTCTATGTGTGAGCCTAAAAAGTCTGTATCAAATAAAAGTATTTTTGGATTTAATCTTTCAATCTTTACACCTTCCATAAGGTTTTCTTTGAAAGATTTTGTATGAGCAATTTTTAAATTAGTAAAATCAAAGTTATCTCCTAAAACTTCTTTGTAAATATCCTTTAACAACATTTTTGAAGCAAGTTTTGAGTATGCCGGATCTCTTTCAATATAAGAACGGGCGCATAAAATAACAGCTTTAGAAATTTCAGAAGTAGTAATTCCATCGTAAATTTCTGATCTGCACTGGTTTGCTATTCCTGCTACATCAATTTGGCTTTTGTCTTCCACACAACTTTCTATATATTTTTTTAATTTTTCTATTGAAAAAGCTTGTTTTTCACCAGATTTTTTTATAATTATCAAACTATCTGTTTCAATTTTTTTAATTACTTCTTTTTTTTCAACTTCTCTGGTTTTCGTATGTTCGTAGCGATAAATTATGTAGGATTTTGCAACTGTATAAAAATGGTTTTCCATTAAAACTTTTTCTACAATGTTTTGAATTTGTTCAACACTTGGCGTTTCTTCTATTGTTTGCAGATTTTGGATTGCAATATCAGTAATTTTTTTCAAAACTTCTGTATCAAAAGAAACACGGGAAGCTAAAAATGCTTTAGAAATAGCATTTTGAATTTTTTCAGGATTAAATTCCTGCATAGATCCATCACGCTTTTTTATGAATGTTATATTCATCATAAAATTATTATTTAGTTGTATAAAGAAAGAACGAAGATGAAGTTTTTACAATATCGGTTTGAGAAGATAAAACACTAGATGTAGTGTTAATTATTTATTTAATATACTAGATATTGTATTTTGGTGTAAAAATATTATACCACATTAAAAAGAGTATGTTATCCACAGGCTACCAAAGATATTTTTCAAAATTGACAGTAAGGTTTTAAAATTGCTATAAATACATTAAGGGACTGTCGCCAAATACACTTTCGTTAGTAAAATTTTTAAATTTTGAGCGAGACGAAAAGAAAAAATATTTGCCCTACCTAGCCGCGGAAATATTTTTTCTTGAAGTCGTAGCCAAAATTTAGAAATTTTAGTAGAAATGGTGTTTGGCGACAGTCCCATTAAACCTATTCACCGAAAATTGGAGGTGACAAATGAATCAGGTGTTGCTTGCAATTTTCGCACCGTTAATTGCAACAATTACAGGTCTTTTCAAGATAATTTCTTCTGTGGCGGAGGGTGAAAGAGGCATTGTTTTGCGTTTTGGTAAAGCAAAACGTGATAAAGAAGGAAATCCAAAGATTTATAAACCAGGGATTGTGTTTTTAATACCTTTTGCAGATACAATTCACATAAAACACATAAAACAAGATACTATCACATTCACAGGTCAAAGAATTATTTTGAAAAACCAGCTATCTTTTTATGTAAGTGCTGTAGTTATTTTCAAAATAAAAGATATTTTTAAAGCTCTTTTTGAGATTAAAAATGTGAATGATTCTCTTAAAGATTTATGTATGGGTATTTTGCGAGATGTTCTTTCTAAAGAGGGCCATACAATTTTTTCTAAAAAAGAAGAAATAGCAGAAGAATTTTTGGAAGGAGTTAAAGCTAGAGCCGAAGAATGGGGCATAGAGTTTGTTCAATTCAATCTTACTAACTGTGACCCAACTCCAGAGACAGCTAATTTAATTAATTTGGAAACAGGAATACAATTAAAAATTGAAGCTTTAAAAAAATTTGAAAAAGAAGCAAAAGAAGTTTTAAGGGATGTAAGTCCAAATTTGGCTGCTGTTCTTCTAGGCACACCACTTGTAGCAACAGTTCCAGACCAAAAAAAATAAGAGCTAGACAAGTCTAGCTCTTTTTACATTACTTTTCTTTCGGCGGAAGATTATAAGGCCAATTATTAGTTTCCAATTTGACAGCAACTCTCCAAACTAGTTCTGCCAATCTCCCATTTCCATCACAGAATGGAAGTGAGTTTTTAAATTCCCAATAAATCTCTTGTGGCTTAAACATTACTGAAAACATCCAGCAAATATGTTCAAATGAGTGTTCTGCACTCAATTCTTCACCTTTTGGGTGTCGAAAGTAAGTTTTATTTGCTTTAGGCTCAATAGTAATTGCAAGCTTCAAGATTAGTTCTTTAACCTGTTCTTCTATCGGTAGTGCACCAACCTCTTTGGATGGAGAAAAGTTTTTTGCTAATCTGTATGCTTTTGTGAAGTGTTCAATTTGTCTTTTTCCATTTACCTCTCTTCTAGAGCAGCAAGCACAAATAACAGCAATATCATGATTATTTAGTTCAGTCATTTTCTTTCCCCTCCAGTTTGAGTTTTCAAAGATCGTAGTAGTCTAGTATTTTTTTGCATTTTGTCAATAATATTGACAAAAAGTAGTTTTTTTATTATAATTTTATGGTTGTTCATTACTATAGGAGGTGTTTGATGAGCGGAAAGTGTGGGACTTATGCTTTTAATCTTAGATCAAAAGAAGAGTCAGTTGGTATTGAGGAGAAAAATCTTACGGAGTTAAATCCGGGAGATTTCCTTGAGCAAGGAGATTATAGATTCAGCTCAGCTTTTGGTTGGGTTGAGATTGAACCAAATTTGATTGGGACACAAGTCCCCAAATCCCCAAAGTTTGCCTTTCTAAAAAAACAGAAGGGTACGGGTTATTTCCGACCAAAATAAAAATATAGAAAAAAAGCTAGACGTGTTGTCTAGCTTTTTAATTCATAATAAATACATCGAGGCTTGCCTCGGTGCGGAAACTATTACTACAAAAATACCCCGGGGTTCTTTATTTGTTTATTGTTTACTTTTGGGATATAATAAAATTATATGGATGATGAATTTGAAGCAATAAACATAGCAGATGAACGATTGGTTTCGGCCGAGCATTCAGAAAATGAAGAAGACGAAAAAATAGAGGTAAATTTGCGGCCATCTAGTCTTTCTGATTTTGTTGGGCAAGAACAGATTAAGAAACAGCTTCTGATTTCTATAGAGGCTGCCAAACAACGAGATGAGCCAATTGAGCATGTTTTGCTTTATGGCAATCCGGGTTTGGGCAAGACTACTTTGGCACATATTATTTCGCATGAAATGAATGCAAATATCAAAGTGACAGCTGGACCGGCACTAGAGCGTGTAGGAGATTTGGCGGCAATTTTATCAAATTTAGAGCGTGGAGATGTTTTATTTATAGATGAAATTCATAGAATGAATAAAACTATTGAGGAAGTTCTTTATAGCGCAATGGAAGATTATGCATTGGATATTATCGTAGGAAAAGGGCCGGCGGCTAGAACACTTCGAATGCCGTTAGAAAAATTTACAATAATTGGCGCAACCACAAAAATGAATTTACTTTCCGGGCCACTTCGCGATAGATTTGGACATGTTTTTCATTTAAATTTTTATGAACATTCAGATATAGACAAAATTATCAATAGGAACGCCGAAATTTTAAGTGTAATAATGGAACCGGGTATTAGTTTTAAAGTGGCAGAGAGATCTCGTAGAACTCCTCGTGTGGCAAACAGACTTTTAAAGAGAGTTCGTGATTATGCACAAGTAAAAAACAATGGGAAAATAGACGAATCTGTAATAAGAGCATCGTTTGAAATGTTAGGAATAGACAACTATGGTTTAGATCATGTTGATAGAAAAATATTGAGTGCAATTATAGAAAAATTTAAAGGTGGGCCAGTTGGACTTGGAACTTTATCAGCATCTGTTGCAGAAGACATAGAAACAATGGAAACAATTTATGAACCATATTTGTTGCAAATTGGGATGATAGATAGAACACCGCGTGGAAGAGTGGCAACACATATTGCAAAAAAACATTTAGGAAATAGTGTTTCAACACTTTTTTAATAAAAATTATGATAACAATTCCACTTTACGCTTTACTTTTTGTTTATTTAGCATTTTTGGTTGGTTTTGTAGTACTTTTTTTATTGAATATATATCATATTGTTAGTACGGGAACGTTTTCTTTTTGGCCTCTTGCATTTACATTCATTACTTTTGTTTTTATATCTTTGGTGTTGTATCTTACTTGGTTTTTACTCCAAGATATAAACTGGCAAGCGCCTTTTTTACAGTTTGGCTCCAATTTTTTTAATTTTGAATAAATATGCATATTGCTTTTTTAATAAAGAAAAAACCTAATGAAAAAATTCTTTTTGTCTTAAAAAGACACGTTATTACATTTTTACCGGGCCTGTTCTTTTTTGTACTGTTGTTACTTATTCCCGTTGCTGTTTACTTTTTACTTTTAAACGTAAGTCCAAATATTTTTAATGGCGACTCCATTTATCCTGGGTTGGTGCTTTTGGGAAGTATTTATTATTTGGGTGTTAGTTTATTTCTTTTTAGTAATTTTATAGATTTTTATTTAGATATTTGGATAATTACAGACGACAGAATTGTGGATATAGAACAGCATGGGTTGTTTTCTCGTAGCACTTCTGAAATTGAATTACATAGAATTCAAGATGTGACAGACAGTGTCAAAGGACTTTTTCAAACTATTTTTAAATATGGTAATGTAATAGTAAAAACAGCCTCGGATACCAATGACATTGTATTCAGAAATGTGCCTTTTCCTGGCAAAATTCGTGGCGAGTTAATTAAATTGGCGCGTCAAGATAGAAGAACTCACTTGGTAAGTGGTAATAATAAAAAAGAGGAAGCATAAAATATGGATTTTTTTATAAAATGGTTTTTGGATTTTACACTTTTGGCACAAATTTTAATAATTTATTTAATAATTATCAATATCGCTACATTTTTTTATTTTGGTTTAGATAAGATGAAGGCAAGTTTGGCACACAAAAGAATTAGTGAAAAAAAACTTTGGACACTTTCTATGGTTGGTGGATCTTTGGGTGGAATTTTGGGAATGCACTTTTTTCGTCATAAAACACAAAAACTTTCCTTTCAAATAATAATGGCGATAATTCTATCTGTTCAAATTTGTTTGGTTATATGGATTTTAATGTAATGTCAAAATTTAAAAATCCGTACTTATTTTTACGGTTTTTATTTATTTTTGACCTTTATCATTTTTTAAACTAAATTAAAAATAGGTTTGTTTACTTTCAAACGGAGTTAAAAATGAACAGAGTCAAAGATTTCTTCTTGATTTTCCTTACTCTTACAGTTTGTTTGTTGACTGCCTTGTCGGTTGGTTTATTTATAAGTAAACCAAAAGAAGAAATTACGAAATATATTGTAGATGTCCAAAGTGATTGTATTGATGAATTTTTAATTTTGGAATCCGAAAAGACAAACATTTCCAGAAAGGATACTTTTGCATGCTGTGGCCATTGTTCTTTAGAATATAGAGTTCTTTATAATGGAAAGGAATGCATTGCATTATATTTTGATGAAGAAGCTAAAGAATATAAGTGGTTTGAGAAAATTGAATGTCCTTTTGAAGATCTATAAAATATAAAAAACCGTCAATTTCGGCGGTTTTTAATGTATGCGGTTTCTTTCTCTTCTTTTAACTAAATCTTTATATATTTGTTCTGAATTTGTTTTGAATAAAGAGTCTTTTGATATGTTTTTTAATTCTTCATCGGTAGCTTGTCCAATTAATTTATCTAATTCCTTTCCTAATTTTATTGCATCAGAAGATTCATCACCAAAAAAGATTGTGATTCTTATTTTTTCTGCAAATAAATTTAAAACTTTTTCTACAAATTTTTCTGATTCTTTGTCCACTTATCTTCTCCTTTTATACTTAAAGAACTATTTTAAATTTAGTTTAAAATAAGTAAAAAGTCAATAAAAAAATTCATAAAAACCCTTTTTTATGAATTTTTTTATTTGTTTTTAAAATATAATTAATTATTGGTCGTTTTGTTTATATTTTTGTAATTCCTTTTTTAGTTGAAACATTTTGTTTTCTCTGTTTATTAAAATGTTATTTACTTTTTCCAGTTTTTCCAGTTTTTCTTTTAGTTTACCTTCTAAATATTTTTCTTTGGATACATCTCTGGAAATTAGGAGTATATATGGTTCTTTTTTGAGATTGGTTACTAGAGAAAAGGTCATTTTGCACCACTTTCTGTTGGAAGCACCTTTTACACCTTTCATAATATGTTGAATTGTAATTACAGAAACTTTTCCTTTGACTGATTTTTTAAGAGCTGATTTGATTTTTAGTTGATATTTTTCTTTTATTGTATTTAGATAGTTCCAATTTTTTGTTTCTTTTCTATCTTTAAAACCATGTTCTATTAAACCACCTTTATTTATATATAAAACCTCTCCTTTTATGTTTAAAATTTTTATGCAATCTAAAGAAGCATCTAGTACATTTTTAATTTCTTCAATAAAATTATCTCTTATCATAGGTTTTGTTTAAATATATAATTTTATTATAGCACAAATTAAAAAACAACGTTAAAGAACTGTCGTCAAACATCATTTTTACTAAAATTCCTAAATTTTAGTAACGAAAGCGTATTTGATGACAGTCAAATTATAAACGTTGTTTTTTAATTTATTAAACTTCTCTTCCACTGTAGTCGCCAGTATCGGTGTTTACAACAATTACATCCCCTTCTTTTATAAAAATAGGAGCATGAAGTTTTAGACCATTGTCTAACCCAATCTCTTTTGTGACATTTCCACTTGCAGTGTCACCTTTTACAGCAGGAGGAGAATCTATAACTTTGTAAGAAATTTTTCTAGGTAATTGAACCGAAACAGGATTCCCTTGGTATAAAGAAACAATTACATCTAAGCCCTCCCTTAAATATTTTGTGTCGTCTCCTATTAAATCTTTTTCAATTTCTATTGTTTCATAAGTATCCTTATTCATAAAAGAATATTTTTCTCCGCTTTCGTATAAATATTGCATATTTTGTCTTTCAACTTGAGCAATATCAACACTTTCTCCACTTTTGTAAGTGATTTCAATATTTTTTCCACTTCCAATTCCTTTCATTTTTGTTTTAGTAAAAGCGCTTCCTTTTCCCGGATTTACAAATTTAAAATCCATAACCACATAAAGATCGTTTGCATGTTTTATTACCGCACCTTTTTTAATATCTGTTGTATCACCCATATTTTTTTGTTATTAAATTCTAATCTTTAATATAAGAATACACAAAATAACTTAATTTTTCAAGTCAAACAGCCCGTTTGCAGGAATTAGTAGTACATTTTCAATATTTTTACAGTCTGCAAAAAGCATTACAAGTCTATCAATTCCCAAGGCAATTCCTGCGGATTTTGGCATTTTTTCTACGGCATTTATAAGTTCTTCATCAATACCAAAATTTGGGTTATCTTTCTCTGATCTGTTTCTTTGTTCGTTTTCGTCAGTTAATTCAGAAAAAGCGTTTGCCAACTCAATTCCATTTACATAAAGTTCAAAACGCTCTGCATATTTTGGATTTTCATTAGAAATTTTTGCGAGGGATGCCATTTGAGCAGGATAATTATAAATTATTGTTGGAACGTTTTTTCCTAAATTATTTTCTATTTTGTTTAAAAAAATTCTATAAAATAAATCTTCAAAAGGTTCATTTTTTTCTGGTTTAAAACCTAAATTTTTGCAAAGTTCGTACATTTTTTTTGTTTCACAATAATCATCCAGATTTACACTAACATATTTTTGCCATAATTCTTTCATTGATATTTTTTCCCAGTTTTTTTCAATTTCTATCTCACCAATTTTTGAAGTTCCAACTTTTTTTGCTATTAGTTTAAAGATGTTTTCGCAATCTTCCATTATTTTATAAAAATCTTCTTCTGTTCTGTACCATTCTAACATTGTGAATTCAGGGTTGTGGTTATCACCAAAAAATTCACAATCACGAAAACAATGTGTAATCGCAAAAATTTTATCCATACCACTAGCTAAAGCTTTTTTCATAGTATATTCTGGTGAGGTATGTAAATAACCTTGGAACTTTTCTTTTTTTTCATTTTGAATTTGTACTGGAACGGGCGATAAATGGGGTTCTGAGTCTGGGTATTTAATCAATGTTGGGGGATCCAATTCTAAAAAACCTTCTTCTTTAAAAAACCTTCTTATTATTTCTATTATTTTTGCGCGTAAAATAAAATTATTTTTATTTTTTGCTATGTGTTCAAATTGATTCATATTATGTGATATACTAACCTAAATTAATATAAATTTCAAGTTTATGGGATATTTAGAATTAACCTTTGCGTTTTTTTTGTCTGCTTTGTTAGGATCAGTCATCGGAATTCAACGCCAACGTATTGGA
>Ga0210044_10003369_pt1 | contig 22852 bp, 18 predicted proteins | sample CryGey13umfilter_2_FD_183959 | JGI IMG/M metagenome (GOLD analysis project Ga0210044, IMG submission 183959) | Groundwater microbial communities from aquifer in Utah, USA - Crystal Geyser 4/9/14 3 um filter (SPAdes) (version 2) | ecosystem: Environmental > Aquatic > Deep subsurface >... | reverse complement strand
CCAACCACCACAACCCGCGCTTTCTCCTCGCGCGCGTGATACGCAATCACGTCCGCAATCAGAGCCTTGCTGAATCCACCTGGTGCAACCTTCCGCTCAATACGGTCCGCAGACCATCCCGCCTCGACCAGCAGTTTCTCGACTTGATCCAGTTCCCGCATGGCCGCTCGTTCAATTTGTGCAAAATCTTCATCGGCGACGGGCGGCGTTACACCACTCACGCCTCCTGCTTCCCACGCAAACGTTGGTTCCCCGAATTCAGCGCCCGGCGCCAGTGCTTGCTCAATCACCTTGAACAAAACGACACGTGGCCGGTCATCCGCCCCCAAACCTTCAAACACGCGATTAATATGACCGGCCGCATTGAGCGACGGTTCCGTCATATCCGCACCAAGCAGAATCGTCCACTCTCGTCGAGGCGTGTTCATTGATTTAACCCTTTACGCGTTGATAGGCCGGAAATCACACCGAGATCCACAACCACCTTCCCCTCCTCATAATAGTCGACATTCAGCGTCGTCTTATCAATACTCGTATACACGATTCCGTTAACTCGCATGATATTTGCGTAATTCAAGTCGCCCGCGCCCGGCCCGGCATAATCACGGTTGTTCTTCTCCTGCACATGAAGATGGAAATGAAAAGGAGCCGTATATCCGCGCTCAACCATCTCATCAGATGCATGATATCGCGTATCGTTCGCCACTCGTCGTGGAGAGAACTCAATCATTTCGGTTCGGCCGTCATTCGGCGAAATATCAAGAAGTCCGCCGTATTCCGTCGCTGTATCCGCACGATCCTGTGCCATCAACGCAAACAACGAATCGCGAATCGACTCATCGCGCGTCAACTCATCCGCCAGTCTCAACGTCAATAAATCCGCCCACGTCAGAACTCCCTCCCATTCCTCAAGCGATTGCGGGTTCATTGGCTTCCCTCCCCCCTGCCCGACGATTCCGGAGAAATAATGCCGACGACCATCAAGCCGCGCCACAAGATTGGAATAAAGCGCCTCGCGTGAAAGAGACATCCAATCCGGATGGAATCTCTTCACATTCACCAGAACCGCCAGATGCCGCAATCTCAAATCATGCCGATTCGCCGCTGGTATCGCCTCCACCGCCTCACGACACTTCGCCCACCACGCCGAATAACCCTCGCCTTGAATCGCCTCCAGCCATTTCACCTCTTCCACCGTTTCAGGAATGACCCCCAACTCGGCATACCCCCGGTGAAGCGCATCAAAAAAAGAATCGCCTTTCCCGAAATTCGATTCATCACTCAGCCAGCCCCGAAGCGACTCATCCGGAACTCCCAATCGGTCATGCAGAAGTTCCCACGCCGACATTCGCCACCGCCCCTCCAGCACGCCCGGACGATGTTCCTCAATCTCATCCATCACGATCTCGTTGAGCGTCTTACCAGAATGCAATCGAAGAAGGGCCTTCCCGTCCGGTCGTTCACGCAGATCTTCAAACGGCTTACCCGTCGAAAGCGAACGAATCAACGAAGGCGTCATCTCCACCCATCCCTCATCCGCAATCCGTTTGCAAAGCGCCTCCACCAGATCCCTCGATGGAATGGTCGGAAAACGATAATAAAGAGTCGCCTTCGCCGCCTTCGCATCATAATCCAGAAGTTCCTCAAACGCTTCCATTCGAACCGAAAGCGGATGCCCGCCTCGCCCCATCATGATCTCCTTCAATCCCTTAATCCGATCAGGATTATCCCGATCCTCCACCGCCGCCTGCCGCATCGCCTTGATTCGCGATCGGCTGATCGTCGTCGGGGCATTCATCACCGCCACCGGATCGTCGTAACGCTTCGGCCCGCTCGAACACCCCGCATCGAACATGAGAAAGCATATCGCAACCACGACACAAAGCGGCCCCCGGCCATCACGCACCTTCGCACTATGGTTTAAATACGCAAAACACTTTTGACTGAATGAAATCTTCAATTGATCCGCCCTCGTAGTGATGCCAACGCGCTATGATATTCGTGAAATGGGCGATGCTACCGAACTTACTTTGTATGACCGGGTCGAACATGTAATCAACCTCATTCGACCCGCCCTCCAATCCGACGGCGGTGACATCGAACTCGTCGAAGTCACTGACAACGGGACCGTCCGCATCCGTTTCCACGGCGCCTGTGCGGGTTGCCCTTCCAGCAATCTCACGCTCCAGACCGGAATCGAACGAAATCTCAAGGAACGAATCCCCGAGATTCGCCAAGTCCTCCCCGTCGAGTGAATATCGACGCCTCTTCCCGATCCGCAGGTACGGTAATCACAACCATCGCGCGGATATAACACAAAGAATCGAATACAAAAAGCGGCCTCGAAAGACCGCTCAGTATCATTCGTTCAATCGACCAAGGACCGCCCTGCTCAACATCCGTCTCCATATTCAGAAAATCTCGCGTGGCCCCGTCGGATCAAGCGTCGGCTTGATCAACTGCGTCCCTGTCGGGAACCAGTAGGTCGCAGTTCGTGAATCCTCCTCCGACATGAATCTCGCATGACCATCGAAGAACGACACCACCATCCCACCGTCATGACGATAGGCGAACCGTTCGATCGCCTCGCGATGCTTGCGAATCGTCGGGAGATCATCCATGGCAAGCGTGTGAGGATCGCCGCCGTTGGAACTGTCATCGACCGTCGACGGACCCGCCACCATGAAGTTCCCGCCTCGAATATGCGCTCGATCCCATGCAAACGAAACCTGATAATCCGAGGCCTGCACGTATCGCGTTCCGTCCATGGTCGCACCCTTCAAATCAGGCCGACCAATGCGCGAAAGTTGAGGCCGATACCCCTTATATCGCCCCGGGAATCCTGCCCAAGTGGCGTCTCGAAGAAATCGGCGATCGCCGTTGTCCGACCAGTAATGAAACGCGATCGGTGACGAATAGGACGCAATGCGCAAATCCGTAACCGGCTTGCCGTCAAGCGTGTCCTTGCCGTTGTACGCATAATCGTACGTCTCGTGATTGGCTGGACATGCAAAAGCAGTATCGAAAATCGTACGCAATCGTTTTTCTGGTAGACTATTCTCATCCTTCTGCGTTTCCGGAAGATTGAGCGCATACCCCAAAATCGGCGAAACCCAATCGACATTCATCGTCGGCGAGTCGGGCGATTTGCCGTACGGAGCGCCGTTGAACAGACCGTACCCGCTCGTGTTCGCTCCGGCGATCCAGTCGTCCCATTCCGCCGCGTAGGAATAAAATCCGATCCCCGCTTGACGCTGTTGGGCAAGACAAACACCCTTCTGAGCCGCCGCTCGCGCTCGACCCAGCGCCGGCAACAAGAGACCAATGAGAAGTGCGATGATCGAAATCACCACCAACAACTCAATCAATGTGAAACCTCGTGATTGCGAACCAGCCGGGAATCTTTGGAATCCGCTTTCCTTCAGTGTGCGCTTGATCATCATCGCTATCCTCCGATAAGGTTCAGGGCCGCCGTTACCGAGCGACTGGGGGAAGAACTACTCTTTCCAATCGAGCCCCTCCATGCACCACCATCATATCGCCTCTTCGTGAGCAGATGATTCGCTTTCCGCAAGCTAACCAATTATTCCTGCACGAATTAGGTTTTAGTACAATGATCAGGCATATCAAGTATCCAGAATACCGCATTATACAAGATGTAGTATGATTTGCGAACTGGAAGAACGAAAGAGCAGAATATCGAAAGTGCCTTCTGGAATCAATCCCGGGTTGCCACATTTTCGATGTGTAAGGCCGCGATGACTTCGGTAAGCCCGTAAATCCCCCACGGAATGCAAAACCCCGCCCGAATATCTGCAAATGTAAGATAAGAGTGGGTTTTCCCGGTTAAGCAACGACTCTCACGGCTGCTGTAGATCCTTGGAATCAGGAAGGTCCTGAAGCGATGCAAGCCCGAAAACGGTAAGAAAATGCGTCGTCGTCCCGTAGAGCATGGGTCTGCCAACTTCCTCCGCCCGCCCAGTAATCTTGACCAAATGCCGTTCAAGCAAACCTCGCAGAACCTCTCCGCACGATACTCCCCGAATGATCTCAATATCCGCCCGGATGATCGGCTGCCGATACGCCACAATCGCGAGCGTTTCGAGAGCCGCCTGACTCAATCGGGTCGAAATCCGCGAGTCCTTCTGCCTGGCGACCGTTTCGGCGAAAATCGGAAGCGTCATCAAACGATACCCACCCGCAACACGCTCAATGCAAAATGTCCGCCCAGTATCTTGGTAGATCTCATTAAGAATCTTCACCGCCTGAACCACCACCTTGGAACCGCCCTGATCGATCCCGACTCCCAGCGCGTCGGCGATTCGCGCGGCAGAGATCGGCTTATCCGAAGTAACGATCAGCGCTTCAACCTGCGGTGCGATCGACGCCGCATCGTCCGCAGGCGATGATGCCGATGACGACGAAGCAACCTCTTCCGTTCGATTCTGCCCCGAACCTCCGCCATTTTCTTCTTCGTCGAGCGCGTTCATATTGCCGGAGTCGTCGCCTTCTTGGGCGGTCAGACTGATTTCATCTGCATCGGATTCTTTGGCAATCGTTTCCAAAATGGTCATAGCGTATTCATCCTGATCGGCCGATCGGGTCGGATCATATGAATGATTTACGGGATCGGACGATCTCGAAGGTGCAATGAATTAAAAAGTACGTCGCTGGCATATCGTTTCGAAAACGACTCAATCGTGAACCATCAGCGTGTCATTCTCGCCGAAGTCTTCAATGTCGGGATCGAAAAGCGAGTCGCCGTTTCGCAGCGCGCCAGACGAATTGTTCTCGCCGTGCCCGTCGTTATAGAGAACGTACCAGAACGTATCATTGATCGAATGGTGCTCGAAACCGGGAATGTCCACCCAACGATCACTCATGAGAACATACCCGCCCCCACTGTTGATGTTCCATTTGCGATAACGAAGCCAATCGTCCGCATCATAATCTTCGAGGGCATAGGAACTATTCTTCGGACCGAATTGATCGACGTATCCGATTTCATAGCCGGTCTCAAACTCATTCTGGCTGATGAGTTGTTTCCCCGCGATCACACCGTCCTCGATGAGAACCTTGTACACCGCGTGCGTCGTATCACCTTCCATGGTGGGCACCGTCTTCGTAGAAGGGTAGTTGTCCTTGTACGATTGCGCCCAGACGTAGAACCCCTGATACAGCCCGTACAGATTAATCGCGTTGATCTTGCGATCCACATTCTGCTTCACACCCGGGTTGTTCGGACCCGTCCCCGTGATCATCGTACTGACGATCGCAAACAAAACGACCATGATCCCCATCGAAACCAGCAGCCCGATCATCGAAAAAGCACGTTGAAAATGAAGCGAAAATTCATCGCTCTGGCGTTTCATGGCGACTTCCTTTACTTTCAAAGCGGTCGGAATGACCATGGAATCATATCGCCTCAAACCGCTAAAAGGACGATTCGATCGGCCAATTGATCCCTGCCCCTGCTCGCCGGGCAGGATTCGGCGTTTACAGCCCGGAACGCTTCGTGTTCACACAATACGACCAATGAAGAAATCATCACCCGCATCATTGTCGTTGAATGCGTCATCCTTTTTCTGCGTGATGTTCCCGGTTCCAGTATTGAACTTGATCTTGTCAATTCGAATCGCCGAAACGCCGAACGGCACGCCGAGGTTGTCGCCGTTCACATCTCGCAGGTCGATGTTGTCGAATCGCCCGGTCGAAAACACGGAGTTGACGTATTCATCGTTGATTCCGTTCACGCCCGTCATTTTGAGTTGTTTAACCCGGGCTTCCGTGTTCGTCATCAGATTGATATCGACCGGGAGACCGGACGTTACCGCGGAATCGAAGCCGATGTAAAAGTTCGATCCCGTAACCGCTCCGAGCCGAAATTTATTGACGTCATTAACCGCCTGGAACAAAACATTCTGAACCATCCCTTTAACCTTGATCTGCTTCGACGCCCGTTTGAATACGGTTCCGTCGTCCGTCAGATTCACACGGCCCGTCCAATTGCCCTTGACATCAAGTTTGTCCATCGCGCCCGCCGTGATGTCCGCGCTCAGATCGCCCTTTGTTTTGATTTGTTTCGCATTGGCAAACGCGTCAATCGTGAGATTGCCGAGAATGCTTCCCTTCGCTTCCAATTTGCTGAATGAATCCTTGATTTCCTCGCCCTTGTCATTCGTCTCGCGCCAGAACTCCCACGATCCGCCGACGATGTCCGCTTTCGCCATGATCTTCGCTTTCTGGCCGTCACGCACACTCATGTGCGCAACCGCGATGTCCGCTTTGGAATCGAATTTCTGCAACTTATCAAACACGATCGCCCCCGCCGTGATGTCGTCCGCGCTGAACTTCTTCGTCTCTCGCCCCATCACGAGATGCGATTCGCCGGTTAGCACGTCAAACGTGAAATCACCTATCGTATCCTCGTCCTGACGAATGCTGAAATCCGTCCCGTCCATGAACGATCCGAACTTTCCGTGCTGAAGATTGACGAGATCGACTCCCGTGCCGCTGAAATCAATCTTGTCTGCCGTCAGCGTCTTAAGCCCCGAACCCTGTATTCCGCCGATAATCGCGAGGCCGTCGCCGCCTTTCACCTTGTTGACGTTGATCTTCAAAGTGTCACGGGCGCTGAGTGTTTCCGCCAGAGTAATGACGATTCCCTTTTCCGTATCACTCACCGCAAACAGCCCGTTTCCGCTGTTAAGTGAAACCTTCACCTTGTCGCCGTCAACATCCACGAACTCAAAGTCCCGATAGAAGACGGTGGTGTCCGCCGCCTCGGTCTGAATGAGCGTCGCCGACCCCTGAAAGAACGCGCCCGACCCCACCACCTCCCAAAGGCCGATCTGCGTGAACTTCGCGTCATCCTGCACGGCCGTAAACTGCCCCAGATTTCTCGGCCCGATCGTCTCGTAGTCGTGCTTCCGCCCCGGTTTGCTCGTCGCCGTGATCACGATGCTCGGATCTTCTCCGGCAAAATCAGTGATGAGAATCTGGTCGGACGACCACGTCGGCGCGACCGTAGTAACCGTACGCGTATGCTTATCGCCGATGACTGTGAAATTCGCTTCAAACAGCGGGTTCCTGATCGGCTGAGCGATCGTCCAGTGCGCTTGATTCAATTTCCGCGCATCGACCCAGGAATTGCGCAAATCAACATCGCCCGCTGCGGATCCCAGATTATCAAGAAGAACCTCGTGAGCGTTCTGCGTAATCCCCAACGTGTCCAGATCACCCCAGTCCGACCCGTCGTAAGCGTGCGCCGCATCTTCAATCATGTCGCCCCGAAACGTAATATCCTCCGCCATGATCGAATTGATGAACGCGTTACTCTCCGCCCGAAGCCCTAAATCCCGCCCGATGTAATGCGCAATCGAGTTCCGCAAGTGACTGTAAACAAGCCCATCGCGCGCAATCTGTTTGGCGAACACCACCGCCATATCTGATTGATTCTCGTTCCCTAGATCCAGCCGATCCGCCAATCCGTACGAGACTTCATCGCCCGATGAGTTTCGGAAGTTCACGTAATTGAACACCTTCTTGAACGTCGGATCCGTATCAACCTCGCGGATGAGCCACTGATTCTCTTCAGTATCTGCGACGGTCAGCGTATCCCGGTTCTCCCCGCCGATCACCACATGCATAAAGTCACTCGAGGAAGGCAGCGAAGTCGTGAAAACAATATCAAAATCGGAGAAGATCGATTCGAGATCACCCTTGATCACATCCGCAAAATCCGACCCCAGCCCGAAGTCATTCGCATCAAAGGCGGGAACCACGTAATCCGTACCTTGAACGAAAAATTCACCGATATCTTCGCCGTCAAAATCCAGGAATACCACCTGCGTCTGCTCGAACCGAATATTGTCAATGAGCGCCCACGCATCCTTCTCCGCATCATTCGAATCCGCAATGCTGATCGTAATATCAAGTGATGTCGTCCCGTCCGGAATCGTGTAGGACGCATTCAAAAGATCGGAATACTCAGTCCCGATTTGAATAGCCGGGCCTGGCGCATCCTCGGCCAGATCGGGGTCACGCTCATTCGTCACATACTGCCCGCCCGCTTCGATCCGACTGCCGTTCGTGGCGGCAATGTTGATCCCGTTAACCGTTATGTCGAAGAAATCTCCGCCGTCCGTGTCGCGGTCGGAAGCATACAGAAAATCGATGAGGAGGCGCTGGTTGTACGTCGCTGCCGGAACCGCCAGTGTAAACGAAACGGTTGCAAAGTCGTCCGCTGCACCCACCACTCCGAGATCACGATCACGCAAGGTAATGTCACGACTGAATTCGTCCGTGGTACGCACCGCATCGAACGCCCGCGCCGTACTCAGAACGAGATAATCACCGTCCGGCCCTGAAGGCAGCCCCAAAAGCCCTTCCACCGTGTAATTCTCATACACGCCGACCGCATCGTTGTTCCCGGTGTAAGTCACCGTAGTGGATGGATCGAGATCAAGCGCCTCACCGATCTGCGCAGCCGTCGCACTCAGAAGTCTGCGTGGCTCAAGTGGCTGAAAAACCGGGCGCGGCCCGCAAAAATGCGAAGACCTCCTCGCAAGCCAACTTGGATACCCATCCGATCCACATCGGTTGGAACGTCGGGGGCGAAGATAACGTGAGCGGAGGGTTTTCATCGTTCAAACTCCGAAGTCGTGCGGTTGCCTGGTGCGCTCGATCAGGGCACTCACCAACCAATCCTCGTGGCGTGCATTGCGCGGGCGACCGGCTCTTTCTTCCAGTTGAGTGTCATGCTTCCCCTTGGATGGTAGGGGCCGGCCGACTATGCAGGGGGTCCGTCCATGGTCGCGGGCGGAAGCAACTCGTCCGCCCGATCGCAGTTCACGGACCGAGCGTGTGCGTGGGGAGGGTGTTTCGCAGGCCACCGCCTTCGTTGTGCCTGAATTGCTGTAATGGTCACGATTCCACCCGAAAAGTCAACAAAAAAATGCAATCTGCAAATCTTGACGCCCAAACGGACCGCGAATTCCCAAACGAACCCTCGAAATCACTATTTGATGACGCTGCGGGCGATTTACGACCAACCGTCTACACTGTACTCGATACGCAAACCGACTTCCCGCATGACCCCGACACTTGGTTTCATCCTCGGATCATTCGCGCTGCTGGCCTTGGCCGGCCTGCTTCGCATCCGCGCCCTCCCCCGAATCAAAGATGAATCATCATTTACAAGCCCCGCGAAGGCCTGGGTGGACTTGTGGCTGCCCCTCGTGGCCGTGATTCCACTCGTTTGCTCTATCGCGATCGCCCGCTCCCTCGCAGGATCCACCACGATCTATCCAGTCTGGTACGCCGTCGCCCCTGCAACCATCATCGCCGGACTGGGAATCGGACTTCTCTTCATTTTCAGCGAGAAAACAAGTGGTCTCGCGGACGAAGACGGATTCCTCTTCCGCCACGCCTCCGTCTTGTCGATCCTCGGCCTGATCATCTCAATCGCCTCCCTGAGCGATCGCATCACGCTCCCGCAAGGCGAAATGCTGATCGTCGCATCAACCATCTGGATTTGGCTGAACTCACCCACCCACGAAGCCCGCCACAACTCGTCTGGCACCACAAACGATTCAAAAACTCAAAAACACCCCAGATTGATCCTGGACTGGTCCGGCACGCTTCGTAAACCAATACCGTTTCAATACAAACTCGCAGTATTCGGCCTGCTATGTGTCTTCGGCTTAGCAGTTTATTTCTTTCTGAATGCCCATTTGCGCGAAACCGTTTCACTCGCCGTCGGATTTCAAGGCGTACTCGGATTCCTGATTTGGCGATCATTGGGAAGAGCGTGCGCTCGACGTTTCCTCCAATCGACGCTCGTATTCTCAATCCTGTTGGGACTGGGCGCCGCAACGGTGTCTCGGTTGTATATGAACCTGAATTTACCCTTCCTCCCCGAATCCTGGCTCCGTCTCGGACCGAGTGAACTTCTCGGAATGTCATCCCTCCGAGCAACCGGACTCTTTCTAATCGGATTGGGAATCGTCGCCTTCCTCTATTCACCCTCGCCCTCCGACGCCAAACAACGAAACACCAAACGATCCTTCGCAATCAGAAAAACGATCGGTCTGGCAACCGCGATCCCCATCCTGATCGGCAGTTGCGTACTGACACTAACCGGTTCCGCCTACCTCGTCAACGACGCCGGTAACTGCGTCGCCCGCGCCGCCGACACAATCATCCAATGGTTCCATTCAGACGAGAATGGTGCGGGAAGCGGCACCGGGATTCACGGCGACTCATTCCCTCCGTAAAATAATGCGATTCCCGATCAGAACTCAGTCCCGCCATCTCAATCCGTCCAAGAGTAAACCCCGCAACCAATTCGCAGGGCTTGAAAATCTAATCTCTGAGAATCTACTCCCATTGCCGGATTCGGCGCAGCGCCACCTTCCGTCCGTAAATCCTTCAGGATGTCTTCTTCGCTCGCTTCTTCTTGCGAACATTCTTCTCCGCCTTCGCCTTCCCTTTCACCTTCGGCGCTTTGGTCTCCATCGCCGCCGCCTGCGCTGCCGCGAGTCTCGCAATCGGAACCCGGAACGGCGAACACGAAACGTAATCCAGTCCGACCCCGTGACAGAACACAACCGAAGCCGGATCACCGCCGTGCTCCCCGCAAATACCCAGTTTGAGATTCGGTTTGACGGCCCGACCCTTTCGGCACGCCATTTCGACGAGAACACCCACCCCTGTGGTGTCGATCGACTGGAACGGATCGCAGGGGAGGATCCCGCTTTCGAGATAATCCGGGAGAAACGTATTGACGTCGTCCCGGCTGTAACCGAACGTCAGTTGCGTCAAATCATTCGTGCCGAACGAGAAAAAGTCCGCCACGTCCGCAATCTCATCCGCCGTGATCGCAGCGCGAGGAATCTCGATCATCGTCCCGACCGGTATGTCTAACTTCCCGCGATAATCCATATCCTTGCAAGTCTGCTCGATCGTCTCAATCGCAAGATCACGGAGGAGCGCCAGCTCCTTCCGCGTGCCAACCAGCGGAATCATGATCTCAGGCCGCGCATCAACTTTGCGCATCTTGCACCGGATCGATGCTTCCGTGATGGCACGAACTTGCATTTCAAGAATCTCGGGATAAGTAACCGCGAGTCGGCAGCCGCGATGACCAAGCATCGGATTCGCTTCATGTAGCGTTTGCACACGCTCCGCAACTTGTTTCGCAGCCACACCCATTTCGGTCGCAAGGGATTGCTGCGACGCGCGGTCTTGAGGCAAAAACTCGTGAAGTGGCGGATCCAGCAGACGAATCGTCACCGGAAGCCCCTTCATCGCCGTCAGAATGCCTTCAAAATCATCTCGCTGGAACGGCAACAGTTTCTTGAGCGCCTTGACTCGATCATTCTGCGTCTCCGCCAGAATCATTCGCCGCATCCATTCAATCCGTTTCGGATCGAAGAACATATGCTCCGTACGGCAAAGCCCGATCCCTTCCGCGCCGAACGCTCTCGCTCGCACTGCATCCTCCGGGGTGTCCGCGTTCGTGCGCACCCCGAGACGCCGGAATTCATCCGCCCAGCCGAGCACCGTCTTGAGGTCCTTCGTAATCGTCGCATCTTCTCGATCGATTCGGCCGGCAAAAACCTCGCCCGTCGCTCCGTCAATCGAGAGAAAATCACCCGGTCCGAACGCTCGACCGTTGACCGAACATTTCTGGGCCTTGGCGTCAATGACCACTTCACCCGCGCCCGCAACGCAACATTTACCCCATCCGCGCGCCACCACCGCTGCATGCGAAGTCATCCCGCCCGTCGAAGTGAGAATGCCGACTGCAGCGTGCATGCCCTCAACATCCTCCGGACTCGTTTCACGCCGAACCAGAATCACCGATTCCCCCGCCTCGTGCCGGCGCGCTGCATCAGCCGCCGTAAACGCTAACTTGCCGACCGCCGCGCCGGGCGACGCAGGCAGCCCCGTCGTCAACGCATTGGTATTCCGCTTGGCCTTGGCGTCGAAATGCGGCAAAAGCAACTGCGTGATGTCTTCAGCCGGAAAACGAAGTAACGCGGCACGTTGATCAATGAGTTTCTCCTTCACCATGTCAACCGCAATCTTCGCCGCCGAAATAGCCGTCCGCTTCCCGTTTCGAGTCTGAAGCATGTACAAACTGCCCCGCTCGATCGTAAATTCGAAATCCTGCATTTCGCGGTAATGCTTTTCAAGCGTCGAACGCACCTTCAGAAGTTGACGATGTATCGGAGCGCTCCACTTCTTCATCTCCGAAACGGGGCGAGGCGTGCGAATCCCCGCAACGACATCCTCTCCCTGCGCGTTCACCAAAAATTCCCCGTAAAACTCGTTCCTCCCCGTTGAAGGATTCCGCGTAAACGCAACCCCCGTCCCCGAATCGTCCCCCATGTTCCCGAACACCATCGTCTGCACATTAACCGCCGTACCCAGCAGCCCCGTGATCCCTTCCTTCTTTCGATACGTGATCGCCGTATGCTTGTTCCACGAACCGAAGACCGCCCCCACCGCCGCAATCAATTGCTTGCGAGGATCCTGCGGAAAGGCGTGCCCTGTCCCTTTGCAATACACCTTCTTGTATTCCTCACAAAGTTCGCAAATCCCGTCCGCTGGAACATCCGTATCGAACTTCGCCTTGTACTTTTTCTTAATCTTCGTAAACGCCTTCTCGAAACTCTCGTGCGGAACTCCCATCACCACGTCGCCGAACATATTAATCAACCGCCGGTATGCGTCATACGCAAATCGCTCATTCCCCGTAGCGCTCGCCAGCCCCACCACCGCCTGATCATTCAGCCCGAGATTCAGAATCGTGTCCATCATGCCCGGCATCGAAATCGCCGCACCCGATCGGACCGAAACGAGCAGCGGGTTCTTCCGGTCCCCGAATCGCTTCCCCGCCACCGTCTCGACGAAACGAATGCCCTCATCCACCTGATCCATCAGACCGGCCGGAAGTCGATTTCCGCATTTGATATACGCTTCGCAGGTCTCAGTGGTGATCGTGAATCCCGGAGGTACGGGTAGACCAATGGAGGTCATTTCAGCGAGATTCGCACCCTTTCCGCCAAGCAATTGCTTCATCGAGGCCTTGCCTTCCGACTTTCCCGGTCCGAACAAGTAGACCATTTTCGGGATTCGTTTCGGCATCTTCTTCTTTGAGCCTTTCGAGGTTCGGGGCGCGGTTGCGTTTGCGGGCACGGCAAGGCTTCCTTCCAATTCAATTCGGATAATGGCACTCGGGCGCATTCGAGTTCTACGTCAAAAGGCACCGTTTCAGTTCGGTTGACAATCAGATTTCGGAGGTCGAAGTCCGTCGTGTAACGCCGGCTTTGCGTTTTCCGGGCTGCTACCGCCGCGTCCTCCCCGCCGAAACGGATGGCGAACCCGGCCGGACGGTGCCCCAAAAACTGAAAAGCATCGTAGACGTTTCATTCGCCGTTGCCACACGCCGCCTTGATCAGCCGTATCATTCGCACTCATGAATACTCCAACTCTTGAATGCCAATCTCCTCATGCGTCGGTGAACAATCGAATCTCGCAACAGATCGAGCAAGCGATCTCCGCTTGGCCAACCGAGATTCCGCTTTATGCGCTTTGTTCCGACGGCGAAAGTGACCACTGGAGTCGGTGGACGATTCTCGCACAACCCGCGTTCTTCGTCAGCCACATCATCAATCAAAAAACGAACGTTGTGCAAACAAACAGTTTACCTGAAACTCACCGAAAACAACGACCGAACGACCAACTCCGCTTCACCAACGATCCGCTCGCCGACCTTGCCGTCCTCTTCGACCATCGTCATTCCACCGATGCGCGCGCGGACGAATCATCCGCCTGCCCGTTCCTCGGCGGGTGGATCGGTTCCATTTCCTACGATCTCGGAGCCGTCATCGAATCAACCGCAAAATCCCCGTCAAAACGCCAACTGGCGCACATTCAAGAACAACTAACACATACCAACCCCCTCTTCGAATTTGCATGGTGCGAAGACGGACTCCAATTCGATCACCTGACCGGAGAAATTCACGAATTCGGCCGACCCCCCGTTTCAGCCCGAACCATTGAAGACCTCCCCGCGTTTGAACAATCAATCAACACGGCCGGCTTCACCAATGCGGATTTCGAATTGGGCGATTTCATTCCGGAGCAAACACGCGAAGCCGTTGAGCGTGCGGTCACAACCACCATCGAATACATACGGGCCGGCGACATCTTTCAGGCAAATATCAGCCAACGCTTCTTCGCACCGTTCAAAGGCAACCGCCGTGCTCTCCTCGCAAGTGCGCTGCACCGTAATCCCGCCCGCTATCTTGCCTATCTGGAATCTTCCGAAGACCGCTCAATCCTTTCCCTCTCGCCCGAACTCTTTCTGTCCTTTGATTCCAAAAATCGAAACGTAATCACCCGACCCATCAAAGGAACCGCCCCTTCTACCGACCCGCCGAACGTCTTGCACAACAGTTTGAAGGACGAAGCCGAACTCAACATGATCGTCGATCTGATGCGTAACGACTTGGGAAAAGTGTGCGATCCCGGGAGCGTTCAGGTCTTGCAAAAAAGAGTCATCGAAACCTATCGCACCGTCCACCACGGCGTAGCAACCGTTCAGGGGCAATTGCAGCGTAACCACGGATTGGCCGAACTCCTCCTCGCCACGCTCGCCGGCGGATCGATCACTGGCGCTCCCAAAATCCGCGCCATGCAGATCATTGATGAACTTGAACCCTTTGTGCGAGGACCGTTCTTCGGATCCATCGGATTCGTCGATCGTTCCGGCTCCGCCTGCTTCAATCTCGCGATTCGCACGATGTTGATTGAAAAAGAACTAGCGACCTACACCGCCGGTGCCGGTATCGTCGCCGATTCAGACCCGACAAAAGAGTACGATGAAATGCTCCTCAAGGCGCAAGCGGCATCAATTCTCAGCCGCCCGCGAAACCAAACGATCCGATAATCACTCCACCCCGATGACCGACTCGTCGACCCTCGTCGAGAATTCGCCTGATCGAAAACGACCTGGCCGAATCCACGCTTATCCGTGACCGCCGATATCCACGAAATCATCGTCCACGGCAACGGCTTCCGTCGGCTCGTACTCAATCTCCGTCCCGTCAACGATCCAACTCGGCCCCTCCGTCGCCAGAAGGTGAATCTGCTTCCCGCGATACGCATCAGCCGCTTCACCATCCAGAATCTGTCGGATCGCATCCTGTTCGGATATCGCGCTGACATGCCACGTCCGTTCGCGCTGCACCGTTTCCCTCACTCGCTCAACAACAACATAATTTCGGATCATGGTTTCGAATCCTTTCAATTTGCACGGCCTCGCCTTTCGCTCACCGCCGCGCCTCAGACGGCGGACAACTCAGCATTGACGAATAATCCACGGATTCCATTGCCAGTCGGCCGGTTGTCGTTCCTCATCGGGAGTATTCGGATTGTATTCTTCTGTTAAATAATACAACAATCCGAGGGTTTCGTGGCCGATTGTTTGAATCCCGTGCCATAAATCCGGTGGAATTATGACAATCGCAGGCGCTTTTTCACCCACAAACACCTCCCACCGTCGATCCGACGACGAATCCATCACCGCCACCCGAGCCGTCCCCTGCGTCACACACCAGAAATCCGTCTGTTTCTGATGACGATGCCACGCCTTGACGATCCCGGGATATTGGCACGAATAATTCACCTGACCGCCCGCCAGAACCCCCACGAAAAGGTTCATTAACGAATATCCTCGATCATCCGTGAAAAATGAGAGCGGAAAAAAACCGGGCGCACGCTCGGATAAACACACTTTGTGGAAATCCGAGAGCGTTGATCCCGACGCGCGGAGAAACGGAGCCAATGTCGAAAACGATTGCGTCATACCCGATTGAAGGCCGCACTTAAGGTGGCGACCACGAAATGATCCCAAAGAATATCAACACCGCTGGACCGATTCTCGCCCGAACCCGCTCCATTCGTTTACGATGCGTGCATCCTCGCGCCCGTTTCTCATGAATTGCAAGAAAAACACCGAACCCCCGAATGAGTCATCCTGATCACGACAACACGGATTTCATCTTCGCCGTCGTTTGCGCCGGCGGAGATAGCCGTCTGCTTTCGGACCTTCTCGATTCACTCGAAACCAACTCCGATGCGTCAACCATAGCCCCTCATCAAATCTGCGTCGTCGAAAACACCACGCCTCCTCATGACGACCAAGTCAAACGCCTCTGTCATACCCGCCCCAACGTCACCCTCATCCGACCCGGAAAGAATTTCGGCTATGGCGCAGCGATCAACCTCGCCGCAGAATCACTACCAAACAACCGGAACTCATCCGCCCAACCCTCGTGGCTCATCGTCTGCAATTCGGACCTCATCTTCCCGCCCGATAGTTTCACCGCTTTGCGATCAGCCGTGAAGCAACAAGATGATGACCGTGTCGGGTTGATCGCCCCCCGGTTACTCGACGAACAGGAAGACACCCACCAACACGAACCAGCGAAAACCCAACCGAGCATCGGTAAGTTCCCGACGCTCTGGTCGCTCCTCTCCGGAAAACTCCGTAATCGTCGAACGCGAAAATACATCAAATCCCCCACGCTCCGCACAAAAGTCGATTGGGCGACCGGCGCCTGCTTGGCCGTTCGGCTCGATGCCTTCCGGGAGGTCGGGGGTTTCGACCACGGCTTCTTCCTCGACTATGAAGATGTCGATCTCTGCAAACGACTCGCTTCCGAGAATTGGACCAGAATTTTCGATCCGTCATGGAAGGTCATACACCGACACCCCCACGCTCAGAATCGCAACCCCAATTTCGATCGACTCATTCACACCCGTGCCAGTCTCATCCGATACTTCGTCAAACACCGCACCCGCTGGGAACTCGCTCTTCTCTCAACCGCCTACCGACTCTCCATTATCCTTCACAAAAGAAATCATCCAATGCAATCAGCGTGGCGCGCAGGTATAAATGAACTACGCAAGTCGTCAAAACCAAACTCCCCCGCGATCGGAATCTCCGAACGCCCCGGTAAACCACCCCCGAATCTGAAAGCCGATCGCCTCGACTGAATCTATGATCCCACGCCTCGCTTTCGTGGACCGACCTCCATCTCATAATCGCTTCGCTTCACCTGAAAACTACAACCGATCCCCGAAACATGACACCTCAACAACACCGCCCAACCACCGACGATGGTACACTCCATTCATGGAACACGAACTCCGATTAGATTACCTCGTCTTCGGAAAAGGAGGAATGCTTGCAACATCGCTCGAGCAAGCCATCGCTGCACGCCCCAAACAACCTCACGCACTCTTCTTGTCCGAAAATGAAGTCGATATCACCAACCCGTCTCGAGTCGCCATGGCGCTTTCGACCTTTCGACCGAAATGGGTGATCAATCTTGCCGCCTACACCGATGTCGATGACGCCGAGGACCATCGCCAAACCGCATTCCACGTCAACGCCTTCGCCCTCATTCAACTGGCCAAACTCTGTCGACGTCTGCAAATCCGTCTCCTGCACCTCTCAACCGACTACGTGTTCGGCAACCACTCCCCTTCCATTGAACAAAACCAATACCCTCCGACCGGCGGCTGGACCGAAAAAGACCCCACCGGACCGATGAACGCTTACGGTGCCTCTAAACTCGCCGGCGAAGAAACCATCCAACACTCCGGATGCAAACACCTCATCGTTCGATCATCGTGGCTCTTTGCATCACATGGAAAAAACTTCGTCCGCACCGTCGCTGCGAAACTCCTCGAAGGCGAATCATTGCGCGTGGTCAACGACCAAATCGGTCGCCCCACCTGCGCTGACGATCTTGCAAACACAATCCTCGATCTCGCCGAAAAACAGGACTCCGGCACTATCCATGCCTGCAACACCGGTCCCGCGGTATCTTGGTTCGATCTCGCCTGTTGTGTCCGTGATGCGCTTCAACTCCGCCAATCAAAAATCACCCCATGCGCCACGAGCGAATACCCCGCAAAGGCCGTCCGCCCCGCCTTCTCCGCCCTCAACTGCCATCGCCTCGTCACAAATTTCCCGAACTGCGCCCTCGCCCGAAATGATTGGCGCAAATCAGTAACGAAAATAATACAATCAATTCAACCATCGCCACCGCTGCCCCTCGTCGAAATCAAAACCCAGACCGTCGAGATGATTGCCCGGAAGTCGGCGGTTCCGGATTCAACCTGATACCAAAACGATCTCAACCCCGCACAAACCACCCGGGGCGTAAACAAACGCTCCCGCCTTTCCACCTCTCTGTGATAGGCGCATTATGACGCCTCCGTCTGCGGCTGGCGGTTCGTCTTATCATGGAACAAAAAGAAGAACCCCACCATGACCACGGCCGCCATGATGCACGGAAGCAACCAGATCGTCTGCCAATCGTTCGCCTGCAACAGTAAGTCCGTCGCTTGATTCCACAACGCAGTCGCTTGCTCAGTAACGACACCACCCGCCGCATCTACCAAACTTGCGTACTGCTCTCGAAGCGACGCCGCTTGCGCCAGAAGTTCGTCATGATTCGACGCCACATTCGCATTCACAATGCGCCCAGCAACTTGCGCGCCGATCAGCATACCCACCCCCTGCGTCGCAAATACAAGTAACCCCTGGGCCTGACCGCGCACCTCCGGCGATGATTTCTTATCTGCATAAATGAACCCGGTTACAAAGAAGAAATCATAACAGATACCGTGCAAAAGGATCCCTCCGAACACCATCCACAGAACATCGTTCGTAGCCGCGCCTGCAAATAAACCGTAACGAACCACCCAAGCCAGCATCCCGACGAGCAGCATCCACCTCACTCCCATAAAAGCGAAGAAAATCGGCATCGCTAACATGAACACGATCTCCGCAATCTGCCCGAAGGACATGTTGAACGCCACGTTCTTAAATCCCGCTGCGTCAGCATAAACCGGAGCATAAGCGTAATACGCCGCCAACGGAATGCAGATCAGAAACGAACTGATGAGAAACACCCAGAACGGGAAACTCGACAACTGACGCAACGCATCAATCCCGAGAATCTCCGCAACGCTCGGCTTCTTCCCCGCAGCCGGCGGCGGAGTGTGCGGTAGGCAGAAACTGAAAATCCCCAGCACCAGGCACGCCGCACCCGTCACGTAAAACTGATCCGCCTTCATGTCCGCCAGCAACCACTTGCTCACCACCCAGTTCGCCGCGATCCACCCGATCGTCCCGAACACTCGAATCACCGGAAACTGCCGCTCCTGATTCGTGATATTGTGAAACGCAAGCGTATTCGTCAACCCGAGCGTCGGCATGTAGCACAGCATGTGGAACAGGAGCACCACGATGAACAACCACTGATTGATTCCCGCCGCCGCTGGCGCCGCAAACATCGCGATCCCCGCCAGAATCTGCATCACCCCCAACACCCTTTCCGTCGAAAAGAAGCGATCAGCGACCATCCCCAGAAAGAAAGGCGAAATAATGGCGGCAATCGGTCCCACCGTGTAGGCCCAGAAAATGACCTCTCCCATCCCGTTGGCGTTCATGTAGTTACCCACCGTCACATACCACGCACCCCAGATGAAAAACTCAATGAACATCATGATCGACAGACGAACCATCGGTACGGACTGGCCGTCAATTGCGATGGACATGGGTGGCCCTTTCTCTTACGCATTGCTTATCTTGATTCCAGTTTCTTATTACATACAACCAAATAAAAGCGTCGCCCGCTCGGTGCGAATCCCAATCCACCTCCGGATCAACCTTCAGTGTGGCCGAATCGTTCTCCCTCGGGTTTGGCTCATGTTCTCAAGAGGTCGGCTCCAACTCCAATCCCTTCAGATTCATCAGCGCGCCGTTCGCAATCTCTTGCGGAATAACCGTAACGGAATACACGCCCGGCGCCTCAATCTTAATCTTCCCCAGATTCTTCCGAATGAACGACGTCCATGATCCCGTCTCAACGACAGTTCCCCCAAACGATTGATCAAACCTCTCATCCGCCGATCTGAATCGAACTTCGTACTTCGAACCACCCACGCCTTTATCACATGCATACTCAATCTTGATATTGAATTCGACCGGCTTAAGAATCTCAAAATCCCACGAAACCGCATCCTCCCGATTACTCCAGTATCCAATGTTGTCCTTCCCGTTGCCGACCTCGTATCGAGCCGTCAAACCGTGAATCTCCCCATCCCCCGCCTCAAGCGTAACCACCCCCGTATGCGTATCCTGAAATATCGGAATCGAAACGATCTCCGGCGTACCTTCCAGATCAACCACGACCACTGTATCAATCAGATCAACTATCTTCTTCCCAACTCGAATCATCAATCCCCCACGATCGCGCACCGTTCGCAATCGAGCACTCGGACCGCGCTGAAGAATCCACGCGACCTTCACCTTATTCATCAATCCGGGAATACGTAGCACCCCGTCGCTCTTCGGCCAATCGAAAATATGAAAATAGAGCCGCGCCGGGTAATCACCGTCAACCGTGCACCTCCCCCACGCCAGCCGCTTGAACGGACTCGCATGCGCACCATAAATCGAATCCCCGTTGACACGAAGCCAATCTCCCATTTCACTCAATCGAGTCACCGACGCTTCCGGAATCAACCCCTCGCTCGTCGGCCCGACATTCAAGAGATAATTCCCGCCTTTGCTTGTCGTATCGACGAGATTGCGAATCAACCTCTCCGTCGATTTCCAATGATGATCCGACGCCTTAAACCCCCACGAATCATTCATCGTCATGCATGTTTCCCAGTCGTACCCCGGTATCCCGTTCCCCGGAATCTGCTGCTCCGGAGTTCCGAAATCTCCGACGTGCTCCGACGCATCGTGAACCCCCGCCATCCCCGCGCGACCTTTCCCCACTCGATTGTTGATGATCGTGTTCGGACTGATCTTCCGAATGTGCTCGTAGAGTTCCCGCCCCTGCTCTTCCGTCCACTCCGAAGTCCACTCCCCGTCGAACCACATAATGTCGATCGGACCGTAACTCGTCAGAAGTTCATCAACCTGCCCGCGAAGCACCTTCGCGTACTTCGGCCAGTCTTCCCTATTCGCATCCGGGTGCGACCAATCGAGAATCGAATGATACCAGCCGATCCGAATCCCCTGTCGTCGACAGGCCTCCGAAATCTCCTTCATAATGTCCCGATTGAACGGCGTCGCACTCACGTTGTAGAGATTCACCTTCGACGGATACAAACTGAATCCGTCGTGGTGCTTCGTCGTGATGACCAGATACTTCATCCCCGCGTTCTTGGCGATTCGCGCCCATTCCTCCGCATCGAACTTCGTCGGATCGAATTTCGGCAGCAATCGCGCGCGATACTCCGCCGGCGGAATCTTGAGTTGATAAATAATCCATTCCGAAGCGCCCGGCGCGGTCTTCCCGTCCCATTCTCCCGCCGGGATCGAATACAAACCCCAGTGGATGAACATCCCGAATTTTGCATCACGCCACCATTGCATCCGATCCGCACCCTCCTTCCGCCCCGACGACGAATCGCCCGATTCCTGACCAAACGCATTCCGAGCAAAAATCATCACCACCATCGCCAATACGAACTGAACCATTCCGACCCGAAACCGAAAAATGGATAGCGACTGCATCTCAGTTCCTCGCGTTCTTCAATCGTCGGAGGTCCATCCTCCCGACAACCATCCGACCCTTATCAAATCAACGGCGTCGTACCCGGTATCGCCACTGGTCGTACCGACAAATCAGTGAACTCATACCCGCTTTCCGGTGCAAGATCGAGTTTCGAATTAAGCGCCTGCTCCCATGTTACGGCCTGCCCGGTATACGCTGACATCCGCCCCATAATCGCGCTCAATGTCGATTCCGCAACCCGTTTCGCCTCGTTCAAACCCTTGTTATTCGAAATTGAATCAATCAGATCAACATGCTCCAGCACATACGGGCTCGGGTCCGGATCACGATACCGCCAAAGCAGGTCCGACTCTTTCGCGTGCGATTGCGCCACTGCAAACCCAGGTCGCAAAATCATCGTCCCCTTCGAGCCGTGTATCACTTCCTGAACCCGCCCCGCTGCGCCGTCCGCCTGACGACACATGCTCAGCGTAAACTGTCCGTTGGGATACTCGAACTCGATTGCGAAGTGATCGAAGATGTTTCCGTACTTCGCCTCAGTGCGCGATTGCCGTCCTCCCATTCCCAGACATCGGACCGGAGGCCCGCCCATCACCCAGTTCGAGACATCAATATTATGAACGTGCTGTTCGACGATGTGATCGCCCGAAGCCCACGTGAAATACAACCAGTTGCGAATCTGCCATTCCATGTCCGACCATTCCGGCTGATGCTCCTTCACCCACAATCCGCCCTGATTCCAGTACACCCGCGCCGAAATAACCTCCCCGATCAACCCCTCCTCAATCTTCTTCATGGCGACCAGATAACTCTTTTCGTGTCGTCGCTGCGTCCCCGCAACCACACTCAACCCCTTCGACTTTGCAATTTCACCATTCGCAATCACGCGCCGAATCCCAACCGGGTCCGTCGCCACCGGCTTCTCCATGAAAACATGCTTCCCCGCCCTCACCGCTTCCTCAAACTGAATCGATCGGAAATGCGGCGGTGTAGCGAGAATCACAATATCAACGCCCGAGTCCCGTATCAGATTCTTGTAGGCGTCAAAACCAATATAACATTGCGAATCCGGAACCGTCGCCCGATCCGGCGCGTGCCCCTGCAAGCTCGATCGCGATGAACTCAATCGATCGGGAAACAGATCGGCAAGCGCCGCAATATGAATGCGCTCCGATGCTTCCAGTGAATTGAACGCTGCCCCCGTCCCGCGACCCCCGCATCCGATC
>Ga0210044_10003366_pt1 | contig 22856 bp, 23 predicted proteins | sample CryGey13umfilter_2_FD_183959 | JGI IMG/M metagenome (GOLD analysis project Ga0210044, IMG submission 183959) | Groundwater microbial communities from aquifer in Utah, USA - Crystal Geyser 4/9/14 3 um filter (SPAdes) (version 2) | ecosystem: Environmental > Aquatic > Deep subsurface >... | reverse complement strand
CCGCCAAAGTAATGCAAAAAGAGAAAGAAAAGTTATTTAAAATAATGAAAAGAAAGGAGAATTTCTAGTAAGAATTTTCCTGCACCAAAACACTCCGTTTAGTCCGATTATTGGATTAGAATTGACTGTGGCGAGGAAGCCATGCTTAATAATGTCAAATGTCCAATTACAAATTACAAATGAATGTCAAAATTCTAATTTTTAAATTTAGTCATTAGGATTTTATTTGATATTTTTAATTTGATATTTGACATTAAAACCCTCAACCTAACTGGGAATGCCATCGGCTAAGAATTCTCTTACTTTTCTCTCAGCTTCTCTCTCATCCGTTACCCAGTTAATATCCCCATTCCTCTTAAACCATGTCATTTGTCGTTTGGCATAATTTCTGGTTTCTTTTTTAATTGCCTCCATGGCCATGGGCAAGTCAATTTCCTTCTTAAAATATAAAACAAGCTGACGATAACCTAGGGCATTGAATCCCGGTATCTCCCAAGGATAATTGTCGATAAGTTCTTTGACTTCTTCCAAAAATCCTTCCTCAAACATTTGATCCACCCTCATGTTTATTCTTTCATAAAGCTCTTCCCGCTTAAAAAAATCTAGTCCCAACATCAAAACGTTTTCCGGCTTACCCTCTCTTGATCTCATTGCCAACAAGGGCTGACCCGAGGCTTGGATGATTTCTATCGCCCTAATTACCCGCCTTCGATTATTCGGATCAATGATCCCGGCCGCCTCCGTATCTAACTCATCCAAAATTACCGCTAATTCATCATTGTCTTTTAAAGAAAGTTCGGCCCTTAGTTTGGCATCGGGTTTTACTTCCGGAATGTGATAGTTATAAATTAAAGCGTCAATATAAAGTCCGGTGCCACCAACCAAAAACGGTATCTTTCTGCGCTTAGAAATCTCCGCAATTGCTTCTAATGCTAATCTTTTATAAATAGCAACATTAAATTCCTGACTTGGATCTACAATATCTAGCATGTGATGAGGCACTTCCTGCTGCTCTTCTATAGTTGGTTTAGCCGTACCGATATCCATTTCCCGGTAAACATTTTGGGAATCCGCATTTACGATTTCGCCGTTAAATTTTTTTGCCAAGTCAATAGAAAGCGCGGTTTTCCCGCTTGCTGTGGGACCAATAATGACAATAATAGGATTTTTCATGATCATATTCTACATGACAAAAAGTAAAAATTACATGTATTAATCATAAAAAAGAAAATCACTCAGTATAAATAAGATTATTAACAAAATCGATGGTAACTTTTTTGATTTTCTTGGTGCCTTGATGCTCAATAATAATGGAGATTTTTTGATACTCCCGCGAAGGAGCCCAACAATCACAAGACCTATCTCCGTACCATAATACATTGCTACTAGGAAGTTCGTTTACGGTCATAACAATACTTTTATATCTTAAATCATCATCTCCACTTAAAACGTTTGCATCTTCATAAGCGTTACCACCCGAATCTATCCCCTCAACTTTTATAATTTTTACTTGATCTGAAATACTGAAATTATTAAAGGAAGAGGAAGACCCCACAACATCTTTTTTTTCACAATAGGGAGAGCCTTGGTTAACATATCTGTTCTCGCAAAAAATTTTATCAGCACCATTATCAACCATATCAGCAAACCCGCTAAAACCATTATCACTCAAATGAAATCGTACTCCATATCCGTTCAAATTAGATTCTTCCGAAATACTTGTGCTTGGTTTTGGCGCAAGTGTTTTTTGTTTCATTTCTTGCAACGCAGATTCTAATAACGTGGCAGAGATATCCAATTCGTTGTCCATTTTTATACTTGCCCATCTGATAGAAATTACCACAGCAAGAATACCAATAATGGCTACAACAACAGCCATTTCAATTAGGGTAAAACCTTCCGATTTACATTGTCTAATATGTACTCTGTCAAAAGGTATCATAAAAAAATTATACCATAGTTCCTTCCAAAGCCCAAGGATTATTATCGGTTATTATTACTTGAACGAAATTACCAACGTATTCCTTACTTCCTCCGGAAATGGCGACCAACTTGAAAGAATCGGTATGACCAAATAATAACCCTTTCTCAAATTTTTCCGCTAATACTTTTTCCGTTTGACCGACATATTTTTTATTTTTTTCCAATGCGGTACCCGCTAAAATTTCGGTAAGGACCTTTAGTCTGCGTTTTTTTTCTTTTTTATCTACATTATCGTCAAATGAAGCAGCTTTAGTTCCGGAGCGCGGAGAATACTGAGCAATGTAGGCCATGTCATATTTTAAATCCTTAAAAGCTTCCATCGTATCCTCAAATTGTTCAATTGTCTCCCCCGGGAAACCAACAATTATGTCTGTCGAGATAGCAATATTAGGTTTTACAGCCCTGACTCTTTCTATCAAATTCTTATAATGCTCATACGTATAATTTCGATTCATGTTTTTTAGAACTTCGCTACTCCCCGCTTGAAGTGGAAGATGTAAATATCCGCAAACCTTTGAACACTGAACAAATTTTTTGATCAAATCTTGGGACATATCCTTGGGATGCGAAGTAATATACCTAATCCAAAAATCGCCCGGAATATCATTGATTTTCGATAAAAGTTCGGCAAAATTCGGCAAATCTTTTTTATCATTTCCGTAAGAATTAACATTTTGACCAAGCAAGGTTATTTCCTTACAGCCATTTTCTACAAGTTCTTTTACTTCAGAAATAATATCTTCGGCAGGACGAGAATATTCCCGGCCGCGGGTAAAAGGAACGGCGCAATAAGCACAAAAATTGTTGCATCCCGTCATTATGGGAACAAGGGCTTGAAAGCCGGAACTGTGCATGGGCTTTAACGTTAGATACTTCCCTCTTTCCCTAACATCTGTTTCCTTCATACTATGAAGCATTTCGGGTAGCAAAGTTAAATTTTCTATATTAAAAACTAAGTCAAAACTTTCTGTAAATTTTTTCTTATCAGTTGCCAATACACAACCGGTCAGTACGGTTACTAATTTTCTTTTTTGCTTTTCCCTTTGCCAATTTCGCACTTTCCCATGGATTCTATCAATTGCCGCCTGACGAACAGAACAAGCCACTGCCACAATCAAATCGGCATCTTTTTCTTTCCCCGTTTTTTTATATCCAAGTCCATTTAAAACTGTTTCTATTCTTTCGGCGTCAGAATTATTCATTTGACAGCCCAAAACTAAAATAAAATATTTCATGCCGATTAGTTTAGCACAGAACTAATACAGAATAAAGAATATAGTATAAAGCCCAAGAATGGGAATATAGAATGTTAGTATATAGTTTTCTTTCTTTTATTCTACATTCCCATACTTAATTCTTAATTCATTATTCTGTCCTACTTTAGCCTTGCTAAAGGGTTTACTGCTACTCCTTTTTCATAAATCTCAAAATGAACGTGGGGGCCAGTGCTCCAACCCGTACTGCCAACTTTACCAACAGACTGTCCTTGGGTAACACCCTGACCGGTTTTAACCAAAATTGCCGAAAAATGCGCATATCTGGTTTTTGAACCATCGGGATGAATTAAAACAACATTGTTGCCATATCCTTTGCTCCAGCCAGCATATTCTACGATGCCGCTTTTTGAAGCAAGACAAGGATTTCCTGATGGGAGCGCAATATCTAAGCCCGGATGTCCGTAATGAAAGTATTGAGTTAAACCTCCTCTAACCGGCCAAATATAGCCATCGGAAGGCAAATAGGCCGCATTTTGCAAACTGGCATCGGCATATTGAGAATGTACCGTGTAGGCAGACAGAATTCTTCTAATTATTTTTGGTTTATTTTTTGCATTAGCATTAGCTTCAAGACTAACCAATGTCGGGATTAAAATAGGTTCCAAAAGAAAGTATATTAAAACAAGCTTAAGAAAGTTTCGAGTTATTTTTTGCCAATTCAGGCCATGCAGATATTTGGTTGTTCGGCCGCAAAAAAGGCTGGGAACCCAGATTTTGCCCATATTCCCTTTCGCCCTCTTTCTTTTTTGGTTATATTTTTAAAACCTTACAAGCCAAGTGGCCTTAAACTGGCAAGAAGAAACTAGATAATATCACAAGAACCTTCCTTTGACAACCATCATTTCTCTTGAACATCGCCTGTTTTTGCGTATATACTTTGTATATGGCCTTAGCGAAAATAAAATCGGCGACCACTTGGGGACTTAAAATAATTAAAATGCAAATTGAAGTTGATCTTTCAGATGGTTTGCCTGCATTTATTATTGTTGGACTACCGGACAAAGCAGTTGAAGAAGCTAAAGAAAGAGTAAGAGCGGCCATTAAAAACAGTGGTTTTCGCTTTCCTCAAAACCGAATTACCGTGAACTTAGCCCCGGCGGACATTCCCAAAGAAGGGCCGGCCTATGATTTGCCAATTGCTCTTGGAATTATGGCCGCTTACGGACAAGTTAAGGCAAATTTTAATGAAATTCTGGCTCTCGGTGAACTTTCTTTAGATGGCAGCCTTAGGCATACTAACGGAATTTTGCCGATCATTTTAGAAGCTGAGAAACTAAAAGTTAGCGAAGTTTATGTTCCATCCTCTAATGTTAAGGAAATACCGGAAAACCGCCTGAAGACTTTTGGACTCACAAATTTTAAAGATTTAATTTTCCACCTAAACAATGAAAAAAGGCTAATTCCGGCGAAAATTGAACCTTTCTCCGGCCATATAGAAAGCCATTATTTAGACATATCGGCTATAAAGGGTCAACTTCATGCGAAAAGAGCTCTAGAAATTGCCGCCGCCGGTGGTCATAATATTTTGTTTTTTGGACCTCCGGGATCCGGCAAAACCATGCTAGCTAAAAGCTTGCCGGGAATTCTACCCGAACTTAGCCTCTCTGAGGCAATTGAAATTACTAAAATCTATTCGGTTGCCGGAACACTTGAAGAAAACGAAGGCCTAAAAAAGACTAGACCTTTTAGATCTCCACACCACACAGCGTCAAATATCTCCCTTATCGGCGGAGGTAAAAATCCGAAACCCGGAGAAATATCAATGTCGCATCGAGGTGTTTTGTTTTTAGACGAGCTGGCTGAATTTCCACGAACCGTTTTGGAGGTTTTGAGACAACCCTTGGAAGAAGGCAGTATTGTAATTTCGAGAGCTCAAGGGTCCATTAAATATCCGGCAAAATTTATTCTAGTCGCCTCAACCAATCCTTGCCCTTGCGGCAATCTTGGCGACCCCAAGAAAGAATGCCGCTGTGCCCAATCATCCGTTATTAAGTATCAAAGTAAAATTTCCGGACCGCTATTAGATCGCATAGATTTGCATTTGGAAGTTCCTCGAATCAACATCGAAGAAATGCAAAATTTAAAAGAGGGCGAAAATTCCAAAACGGTAAGAGAAAGAGTGTCAGGAGCTAGATTTTTGCAAACTCAGAGATTTGCCGGGCAAAAAATTTTGACAAACTCCGAAATGACAAACGAAGATTTAAAAATCTATTGCCAAATGGATAAAAAAACTTTAGATACTCTCAAAATGGCAGCCGAAAAAATGGCACTTTCGGCCAGGGCGTATCATCGAATCATAAAAATTTCCAGAACTATAGCTGATTTGGAAAATAGCGAGAATATAATTGAGAAGCATATTTTAGAAGCTCTTCAGTATCGACAAAAAAACTCTTTCAACCAAAACCATTCTCCCCTATAATAATTATTAAGAGAGGGTATTTCTTTTAATGGCCAAGGCACCCGTAATAAAAATAAATAATTTATCCAAGAAATTCATGCTTGGAGATGTTGAGGTTCAAGCATTACAGTCGGTGAGTCTGGAAATATATTCCGGCGAATTTATTGTCTTTTTCGGGGTCTCCGGCTGCGGCAAGTCAACCTTAATGAGTATGATCGCCGGCTTGCAACCGCCATCCACCGGCAGCATCCTAATTCGCGGCGAAGATCTAGCTAAACTTAATTCTAATGAATTAGCTCAACACCGAAGAACCAAAATTGGCATGGTTTTTCAGGCTTTTAATTTAATTCAAACCATGAATGTGATAGAAAATATTTCACTTCCTTTAGCTTTTGCAAGAATCAGCAAAGGAAGAAGGATAAAAAGAGCCGAAAATTTACTGGAAGTTGTTGGGATGAGCAAGTATAAAAACAGAGCACCAAACCAGCTTTCGGGCGGTCAGCAGCAAAGAATTGCCATTGCTCGGTCGCTTGTTGCTAACCCATGGATAATACTTGCCGACGAACCAACCGGTAATTTGGACTCTAAGTCAGCCGATGATGTTATGCGTCTTTTAGTCTCTTTAAATAGAAAATCTAAAAGGACAGTTATTCTAATCACTCACAACCCGGATTATCTGCAATTTGCAGATAGGGTTTTTTATATGCAAGACGGTAAGGTTATAAAAGTGGAAGCAAATGCCCACGCCGTCACATTTAACGAAAAAGGTAAATCTGCTACTTCTTCTGCTTCAAAAGAAGATGATTTTGTCATAGATGACGATACAAAAGATGAAGTTCCGGATAAGCCAAATACCGAAGAAACAAAAGCAGCTTCAGACATCCCAGAGGAAAATGGAAATACCGAAAATACAACCGGAGAAAGCGAGAATAAAGAGGAAGAAGTAGAGGCAAAGAATTGAGAATTATCGACGTATTAAGAATTGCCGTAGGAAACTTAATGAGAAACAAGCTAAGAACCTTCCTTACTGTCTCCGGTGTTGTTGTCGGCATATCAACTATCGTTTTTTTAGTTACTTTGGGTTTTGGTCTTCAAAACTTGGTAATTAGAAAGACCACCAACCTAGAAGCTTTGAAGGTAATTACCTTAAATAGTAAAAATAAAGAAGAATCTAAAAACCTTAATTCCACTTTGGTTCAGAAATTACAAGATATCCCGAACGTGGACGTTGTTACTCCAAGTTACTATTTTTCTGCCTCGATCGATGGATATGAAGGTCTGGCGCCGGCCATCTATGCTATTGAGTCCGGCCACTTCGAAGTTTATGACCTAAAAACCAAGAACGGCAAACAATTTACCAATGAAACGGCCAAGGAAATTATTGTCAATAAAAAATTAGTAGATGACCTTAAAGAGGATCAGAATCAAATAATTGGCAAATCTTTTAAATTCAAGATTACCGGCATTAGCCAGGATGATTCGACAAAAACAATGGATGTCGAATTAAAAGTGGTTGATGTTTTAAATGATGAGTCTCCGGGTAAAATCGGCTACTCGCCCTTTAAGGTTTTTGCCGACACGAATAGTAATTACTACAATATTAAAGTTAAAGTTAAAAATCAGGAACTACTACCGGAAGTCAAAAAAATAATCGAATCCATGGGTTTTTCAACCAGCGTTATTAAAAACCAATTAGGAGCTATTAATCTTGCTTTTGCAATTATAAACGGACTCCTTGGCGCATTTGGCATGGTAGCCCTGTTTGTTGCCGCAATTGGCATTTTTAACACTATGACCATTTCCTTACTCGAAAGAACCCATGAAATTGGAATTATGAAAGCTATTGGCGGCAGAGACAAAGATTGCTCGCGCATATTCACCGCCGAAGCAGCAACAATCGGACTGATGGGCGGAGCTTTTGGAATGACCTGTGGCTGGGGAATAGGCAGATTACTTGAAGTTATAATTAATTTTTTGGCTTCCAAAGCCGGGCCGGCAGACCAAGTGCCCGGACACCTTTTTTACACTCCGCCAATTTTTACAATTGGCGTGGTAGTCTTTGCCTTTCTAGTTTCAACCTTCGCCGGAATCTGGCCCGCCAGAAGAGCCTCAAAGTTGAATCCGCTGGAAGCCCTGCGTTATGAATAACGCTAAATGCCAAATTTCAAATTACAAATGTCAAATAAAGCTCTAACAATTTAAATCCTAAATTCTAAGCACCTGTCTCGACTGGCGTCAAGCCAAGGCGGACCAAATTCTAAACAAATCCTAAATCTTAAATTTTCCAAACTTTATCTTTTACGTCATTCCCGCGGAGGCGGGAATCCATGAAATTAATGTCAAACCTGTCTCGCTTGAGCGAAGCCTGTCTAGGCGCCAAGACTGACCAAGGCGGATAAAGTTCTAAATCCAAATTTCTAAATACTAAACAAATTCAAAATCTTAAAAAAAGGCGGAAACGCACAAATGCAGCAAAGTTGCTACAAATGATTGTTTCCGCCCAAGAAAAGCTACAATCTATTCATCACACACCCGGTGTGTGATGAATAGACACATCGGGACACTACTCTTTGTTTTCTGGTTACTGGTTACTATTTCCTGAATTATTTAATTTTAAATAATTTAAGCACCGGGTCTAAAAGATTAGTATGTCTTATTACCAAATCTAAGGCAACGATAAGTAATACAAACGAGCTACCGACAATAATTACTTTTTTTAAATCTTTTTTAAAATAAGTCTGGCCATCGGATTGTTTCTTAATTTCAGGAGCAATCTCTTTTTTGATTTTATTTCCTTCCGGTTTTGCTACTTGAGGTTTGATCTCAACTGTTTTTACTAAATGATCTAAATGATACTTCTTTGTTTTTTTCTTCTTAGCCATTTGTAATAAACTCCTTTATTTTTTGGTATTATACATTATCATTTAGTTTCTTTACAGTGTAATTTAGGGTCTATATAATAATACTATGACAGAATCAAATTTGGTAATAATTTTAGGTTTAGTTATTTTTGGGCTCCTTGCCTGGATAACTTATCTTCAAATTACGGTTAAAAGCATAATCTCCAAGAACAAAAGGCTTTTCTCCGAGGTTAAAAGCGGAGACGTCGTATCCATTTTAAACGAGACGTTAAAAGAATTGGACAGCCTTAACAAAAAATATGCCGATCTTGAAAAAAAACATAAATTAACATCAAAAATTGCCAATAGCGGATTTTATAAGATCGGCCTTTTAAGATTTAACCCCTTTAACGACACCGGCGGAGACCAATCATTTTCCCTCACACTTTTAAATACGGAAAATGATGGCTTTGTTGTAACCAGCATCCACGGTCGGGACGGCGATAGAATTTATGCAAAACCAATTTCGGGCGGCGATTCAAAATACAACTTAGCAGATGAAGAAAAAGAGGCTATAATATTAGCAACTAAAGAAAAAAATAAGGGGTAACTATGGCAAAAAAAGATGATTTTTTTAAGATGGGAGCGCAGGAAACTGTAATCGGCCATACGGTAAAATTAAAAGGAAATTTAAAGAGCCAACACGATATTGTTATTGACGGTGAACTAACCGGCGATATTGACTCGGAAAGCACCGTCACTATTGGACACGGAGCAATTGTTAGCGCCAACATTAAGGCCAAAAACGTCGTAATATCCGGCAATCTTGAGGGTGATATTGACGCTGAAGTCTCGGTTGAAATAACTCAAACGGGCAAGGTACTAGGCAATATTAAAGCCGCTTCGCTCGCCATTGGCGCCGGCGCCTTCTTTGAGGGACAAAGCTCCATGAAAGGTACCAAGGAGCCGCCTTTTAAGACCGTAACCAAAGTCCAAAATAAAGATAATGATATAAAACCATTTTTTGAATAATGTACTACTACATCATCAATCCGTCTGCCGGAAACGGCAAAATAAACAAAATTCAAGAAAAGCTTAAAGGAGTTTTAAGTAACTTAGGGATTGCCGGCGAATTTGTTAAAAGCACCGGACCAGGCGACATTCCTAAACTTACCGAAATTGGCATTAAAAAAGGTTACTCCACCATTGTTGCTATAGGCGGCGACAGCACCGCCAATGAAGTTTTAAATTATATGCCAAACGACAAAACTGCTTTCGGCATAATTCCTGTGGGCAAGACTAATATACTGGCTTCTTCTTTAGGGATTGCCGGCTGGATGGAAGCCTGCCAAATACTGGCTGCCAGAAAAACCCACCGCGTAAATATCGGCAAGATTACCACCAATGAAGGTAACCGCTACTTTATAAACAAAATTGCTATCGGTCTTGAGGCTGAGATTAGGAAAAATTTCCCTGCAGCACCAAAACAAATTGTGTCTAAAGTAAGGCACAATTTAGGCATTTTAAAAAACTCCAAAAGTTTCAATCCGTTTTCCATGCGCTTTGAAATAGACAAATCCATTAAGGGAGATTTTAAGGGCGTTAACATTCATATTACTAACGTTTCTTTTCAAAAAGGCGATCAAGCATTTATGATTAGCCTGCAAGAAAATGTTCCAAAAGCTGAGAAAATTCAGTTTATTAAAACCGGTGATCTTTCTTATTTATCGGATCATAGTTCGACGCTTTACGGCAATCATATTTATCTTAAATCAAGCAACATTTCAGTGGCAGCCGACGACCAATATATTGGCACTACGCCGGCCGAAATTATGGTTGCAGATAAAAGAATTAGAATTATAGTAGGATCAATCGTCTAATTTTGTTTACAAAAAGGCTTTTTTTTGCTACAATCTATGAGAATTAAAGGAGCATCCTCATAAAAAGAATCCGAATAAACAACCATATCAACGTTCCCGAACTGCGGCTTATTGACGAAAAGGGCGAGCAAGTAGGAATTATTGCGACAAGGGAAGCACTGCAAATTGCTGAAGAAAGAGGCTATGATTTAGTCGAAGTTTCGCCTACCGCAAAACCACCGGTTGCCAAACTCATAGATTGGGACAAATACCGCTACGAGATAAAAAAACAGGAAGAACGCCAAAAGAAAAAGCAGAAAAACACCGAGGTAAAAACCATTAGACTGCGATTAAAAATTGGCGAACACGATCTAATAACCAAAGCAAATCATGCATCTAAGTTTTTAGAAAAAGGAAATAAGGTTAAGCTCTCTTTAATTTTTAGGGGACGAGAAATAGTCCATAAAGAGCTCGGAAACGTGGTCATGGAAAAATTCTTTGATAAGGTTAAGGATCAGGGAGACAAAGAAGGACCCATTAGTTCAGCAGGGCGCGAGATGAATTTAATCTTGACACCTAAAAAATAATTTGTCATAATACATAAGCTTTGAATATGGGAGGTACAGTTGCCTAAATTAAAGGTGCGAAGCGCCGCTAAAAAAAGATTTAAAATAACCGGAAAAAAAATCACTAAAAGAAGCCCCTTTAAGAGTCATCTTTTAGAAAAGAAATCTGCCGTTAGAAAAAGAAGACTGGGTATGTCTTCAGATTTATCAGCCGGCGACAAGAAAAATGTAAAGAAAATGTTAGGAGTATAATTAATGAGAGTTAAACGCGGAATCGTTACCAAACGAAAACATAAGAAAATTTTAAAAGCCACCAAGGGCATGAAGGGCCTTAGAAGAACAAGTGTAAAAAAGGCCAAAGAAGCCCTACTTAAAAAATGGACATATCAATATAGAGACCGAAAAACACGAAAAAGAGATTTTCGAAGTCTTTGGATTACCAGAATAAATGCGGCTTTAACAGGTTATGATCTTTCTTACAGCAAATTTATTGACGGCCTAAAAAAGGCGGAAATTAAGCTAGATAGAAAAACTTTAGCCGAACTTGCCATTAGAAAGCCTCACGCCTTTGAATCGGTTGTTAAGGAAATTAAAAAGTAATGCCTTTATACGAATATCATTGCAACGAATGTGAAGCGGATTTTGAACTTTTAGTCCATCCTCATGCCGAGAATAAGCCAGCTTGCCCTGCCTGCAACAGTAAAAAAATTACTAAAGTGGCCGTAAGTTCATTTTCCTCCGGATCTGCGGGATCAAGTTGTGGAAACGGCGGTTGTGGTGGCTGCGGCGGATGTCATTAGGGCAGGAATCCTTCGACTTCGCTTAGTACAAGTCAGAAACCAGGAATCAGTAAACATAGAAAAACCACTCTTCGGGAGTGGTTTTTAAGTTGATTAGCTATCAAAATCAACCACTTGCATTTTTTTTGCGTCATTCCCGCCCGTCTCGTTTGGTGCTCGCCAAAGCGGGCGAAGGCGGAAATCCAGAAAGTATGAATTCCAAATCGAGTTTGGAACGTCAGTTTTAAAGTTTGTTTCAGAGTAATTTTGAAGGTGTGCGCGAATCAGCCTCAAAAACCCGAAAAACTTGACAAAAATATTTCTATGTTGTATTATATTTAAGCTTAGTTGGTTGGATGGTCGCTCCGTTTTTGGGGAGGAAAGTCCGGGCACTATAGAGCAGGATGGTTCCTAACGGGAACCGGGAGTAAATTGTTTATATTTGTTCTTAAGACAAATTTAAGCAATGAAGCCTAGGGAAAGTACCACAGAAACAAAACCGCCTGCCAATGCTTCGCATTGGAAGCACTAAATTCTAAGCACTAAAAACTAAATAAATAATAAATCCAAAATCTTCTAAGATTTAGAAATTAGGATTTCAAAAATTGTTTAGTAATTAGGATTTAGAATTTTCATTGCGTAGCAATGGCTGGTAAGGGTGAAAAGTGAGGAAGTAAGACGCCTCTCTCGTCATGGCGACATGAACGAGTGGCAAACCCCATCCGGTGCAAGGCCGGTGGACCAATTGAACTAACTATCTGCTCGATGGGGTTTAGGAGGTCCGGCCGCATGAGGCTAATGGCAACATTAGTCCTAGATAGATGACCATTAAAACAGAACCCGGCTTATAGACCAACTAAGTATCAAAAAACCGCCTCGGGCGGTTTTTTGATAGCTCTACATTCGTTGATTGAAAAATAAAAAACTCAACTCAACGGAGTTCTGAGTATTAAAAAATTATTTTGCAAAATCACCTTCAAAGAACCTTCATTTTTCATCACTAAATTACCTATAAACATGCGGCCGCGTCTCCATCGTTAATTTATTTATTTTTCGCGAAATTGAATTACTTCCTTTCCGTCCGGCTCGGATAGAGGAGAGGGATTTGCGATAAATTAACTTGTGATATAATTAGTAAGGTATAATAAAATCGAGGCTAAACATGAATAATTTAATTGATCAACCAGTGGAATGCATACGCTGTCGCATAAAAACACTTAAGAAGAAAAGAAGATACGGCTACTCAATATTAGTGGGAGCCGGTTTTATTCTTTTCTGGCGCGGTTTATGGGGTTTAATGGACGTATATTTGTTCCCCAACAACCAAGTACTCAGTTATTTAGCATCTTCATTATTGGGAATGACAATATTCTATATTGATGATAAATCTTTAAGAAAATTAGAAGATTAAGCTTTATTTTTTAAAAATTCATCAATGGCCTGATTTACTAATCTATCAGCTTCCTGATTTTTTTCTCTGGGGATATATTGAAATTTAACATTTTCGAAGAATAAACTGTCTTTAACTTGCTGATACAACGGCCTTAAGTCCTCATTTTTAACTTTATAGAGGCCATTTACTTGATTTACAATGAGCAAACTATCCAAATAAAAATTAACCGCTTTATAATGAAAATTTTTGAGATGTTTTAAAGCCAAGAGAACGGCTTTGTATTCCGCCTGGTTATTAGTGGTTTCGCCAATATATTCCTTAAAAGAGGCAATGGTTGTGCCTTTAACACGAAAAACAACGCCAATACCGGCAGGCCCAGGGTTTCCTCTGGCTCCCCCATCTGTAAATATTTCCAATAATTCTACTTCGTTCATCCATTGATTTTACTATACTTTTGTCAATTTTAAAAATTAAAAAAATATGCTATCATTACAAGTAACATGTACGATAAAATTGTTTCTTTTGCAAAAAGAAGAGCGTTCGTTTATCCGTCATCTGAAATTTATGGCGGCTTGTCGGCTATTTACGATTACGGTCATTACGGTATCTTACTCAAGGACAATATAAAAAATGCCTGGTGGAAGCATATGGTACAGCTTCGAGAAGACGTATACGGCCTCGACAGCGCTGTTTTTATGAATCCGAAGACTTGGGTAGCTTCCGGCCACGTTGAAAGCTTTGACGACCCTCAAATTGACTGTAAAAAGTGTAAGGCAAGAATGCGGGCCGACCATATTTTAGAAGAGCACGGAATTATGGCCGACAGAGAAACAATTGAATTCGTGAATCAAAAATTGGATGAGCTAAAAGAACAGGGTAAATTAAAATGTTCTGCTTGCGGATCAACTGAGCTTACAAAAGCCAAAAGATTTTCCCTAATGGTAAAATCCAACCTTGGCTCCCCTACCGAAGCTTTAAGCGAGAAAAATGTGGTTTATCTCAGGCCCGAAACTTGCGGCGGAATTTATTTGGAATATAAAAATATCGTAGCCACGCTTCACCCCAAACTTCCTTTTGGTGTTGCACAAGCTGGAAAAGCCTTCAGAAACGAGATTGTGGCCAGACAATTTATTTTTAGAACCCGGGAATTTGAACAAATGGAAATGCAGTATTTCCAAAAACCGGAAGACATGAAGAAAAATTACGAAATGTGGAAAGAAATCCGCTGGAATTGGTACCTCGAATACGGAATACCGGCTGATAAAATCCGCTGGGCTAAGCATGAAAAATTGGTCCATTATGCCTCGGAAGCTCATGACGTCGAATATAATTTTGCCAGTCTTGGAGGCTTTAAGGAAGTGGAAGGAATTCACGCCAGAGGCAATTGGGATTTAACCAGACACTCCAAGTTCTCCGGCGTCGATCTAAACTTTCTAGACGAGGAAACAAAGGAAAGGTTTATCCCTCATATTATGGAAACTTCTGTTGGATTAAATCGTCTTCTATTAATGTTTTTGGATAACGCCTATACCGAAGAAGAAGTAAACGGCGAGAAAAGAACAGTTTTAAAAATTGACAAAAAACTGGCTCCAATTAAAGCTGCCGTTTTCCCGCTTCTTAAAAATAAGCCCGAACTTGTCAAAAAAGCCCGAGAGGTTTATGAAGATTTAAGGCAAAATATGATGACCGAATTTGACGACAACGGCAACATCGGCAAAAGATATAGAAGACAAGACGAAATTGGTACCCCATATTGCATCACAATCGATTTTGATACCCTAGAAAACGACACCGTAACCCTAAGAGACCGAGACAGCATGAATCAAGAAAGAACCCCCGTTAAAGATTTAAAGAAAAAACTCCTAAAAGAATACGGCTGCGAGATATAGGAACTTAAATATTTGCTATTCGTTTAACTTTTTCTTATTCTGAGCAGGTAGTTTATAATTCTCACCGCTCACAACCTCTTTACCGGTTTTTTGCTCTAGTTCTAATCTGGCATTTTTAGCAATCCGTCCGCCCTTTTTTGATGGAATTTTATTTTCTTCCAATCCTTCACTTTTTATACTTTCAGCAATTGCACGAGTGGAAAGTTCGGCCAAAGCAGTAAAGATGAGTTCCGCTTCGGCCATGTGATCGCGCAAGTTTTCTGTCTTGAGATTTTTTAGCTGCTTGTGCTGTTTAACTGACAAAGCACTCCATTCCTCATGAATGATATTGGTCAAAATCGCATATTCATCGCCTTGTTTCACTTCATGTTTACTCCAATAATCCGTAAGTTTATTTCTTGTTTCTTGCCCCATCATTCGTTGTTGTATCCATTTTTCGCTTCTGTCCATTTTCTGCCAATAACTTCTTGATCGATTCAAAGCTTTTTCCGGATCAGCCATCTCTTGCATTCGCTCATAACCAACTTTGGCAAGCCAAAGTTTAATCGGTTCAGCTTTTTTGGATGGAACTGATTGGATGAGACGAAGAATAGTTTCCACATTTGCCGCATCAGTTTCACGCATTTTTCCATCTTGGGCCAACATTTTCAACTGGTCACATTTTGTGACCACTTCACTATCTTCATTTTTTAATCGATTTTTTAATGTCGCCCAATAACTTTTGGTTTTTTTAAAATCCGTTTGTTCGGTAAGCGCCGCAATAATATCAATTACCGAAAAATACCATACTTCTTTTTATTCATCATAGATGCGACGAATTTTATAGGTTTCAAAAATTGCCAATGAATTTTGATTATCATTTTTCATATTTCCCTTTTTACATAAAAGTGTTTTCTAAATACTGGTCGGGGTGACAGGATTTCCCTCAATAAATTCGGGATAAACTTCTCATCCTCTTAAACCCCAGATTAAAACATTATTAAGTTTACAGTGAGGTCACAAAGTGACCGAATCTGGTCGCAATTACTGAACGAAGCTCGAACCTTTTTTGAACGGAAAATGCTTGATTAGCTCCGCTCCGCGTTTCCGCCCGCCGAAACTCGGCGAGCAAAGCAAAACAATTTTCTTTCAATTTTTTAACGCCCGCCCGCCAAATTTTTCTTAAAATGATTTGAAAATTATTTTGCGGCGCCTGTCCGCCGATTTGGCGGAATGTCTTAATGCCAAACGGCGGAAACGCTTCCCACCCCACTGCGCCTACGGCGCAGAACAGGCGGGCGAAAATTCCTTCCCCCCAACTTCCTTCCTTTTCGCCCGCCTGATTGGACGGCCAGAATTTTTTGCGAGCGGACGGCGGGACCTCAAAATGGGTGGCGGGTGGGTTAAGAATTTGTCTTAATCTCCTTGCTATTATTATTCCATTCCTTTTCTAAATCAACTGTGCCACTTTTCGGTCTCTTATTTTCTTCCAATAAATCAATATCAACTTTGACTGGAATATCCGAAGCTAAACCGGCGACAAAACAACTACCAACTGGCAAAATAGGAATACTTTGAAATGATAGCTTATCAAGATAAGCAACCGCTTTTTCTACTGCGTTAATATCATTATCGTTAATCAATCTGTGAATAAAATAATTATGTAATTGAGAAATAATTGTTGGGGAAATATCATAAGGTCTTTGGCTTGCGATAGTAAGAAATACGCCAAATTTTCTACCTTCTTTGATTATTTCTTCAAATGTTTCAAGGCGATAATCTTTCCATGTTTCGCTTTCTCTTTGGGACATTGTTGATAAAATGTTATGGGCTTCATCAACGATAATATGCAAAGATGTCTTATTATTGGATTCTTTCTTTTTTTCGTATAATTGTTTGCAAACAATCAAGGGAATAACTTTTTTCATTTCAATATTTACATCCCTAAGACAGAGAACGGATAGATTATTAGTATTAGTTTCCTCGCTTATCTCAATCAGTTTTTCCAACATATCAAATTTTCTAAAGGTTCTCCCAATCAAAGGGCCAATATGCTCTTGATTTGAATACCCCTTTATTGTCTCGCGAAAATAATTGAGAATAATCTTTAATTTTAATTTACTAAACTCATCATTTTTGAATTTCAAACTATCTACCGCCGTTTTTATTTTATTGTCATAAATAGGAGTATTGTTATTAAAATTACTCGTATCGGTCGTTGACCAATAATAATCGTTAGTACCAGAATGAAAATGTAAATTATTTTCTATATCTTTTTTTATGTTTTTTATTCCTTCCTCGCTCTCGTTAGAAACCAAATTTGAAAGTCTCCCAAATACTTCTACAACAACGCCTTCTCTTATATTTTTATCTTTTTTGTCTATAATATTTCTGCATATTTCCTCTATGTCAAAAATTACTCTGCTATTAAATTTTTCCTCATCATCTAAATAATCATTTCTCACAGCTCTATCTAAAAACGGCTTTTGGGTTTTCTCCGTAGCTTCCAGCAAAACAGATAAAACCTCAACTTTGTTTAAATTCTCTTTCGTTATAGGATATTTTTTCTTGCTTCCGTCTTTTCCTGTGGATAATTCATAAACGGTTTTGTTGGTCGTTATCATATCATCGCCAATATATTCGCCATTAAAATCTATAACTACAAAATCAGATCTCTTTTTAAATTCTTCAAGATTATCAAATTCCTTAAATAATTCTGTGTAAATTTTTGCAAGCGTGTTTGATTTCCCGCTTCCTGTATTGCCAAATATTCCTATATGGCTGGCAAACAAATTGTTTGCGCCGAGGCGTATTGTTTGTGACGGTTCTTCTGTTAGATTCCCTATAACTATCGATTTTTGACTATTTTTGTAGAACTGGTGAAGTGCATTAAATTCTTCTCTATTCAATAAAAAACACTCATTATCTATCAAGGGCATTTCTTTTATGCCCTGTTTGAAGCAATTGCCCTCAAAATGTCCGAAAAGTGAAACCTGTAAAATTCTATTTATTTTAGTTTCTTCCTTGTTATATTCTTTGTTTAAATATTTTTCTTCAGATATAAATTCGCCTTCAACCTTGCCAATAATACTGACAAAACCTTTGACAATTTTTACATAACCGCCAACTGAAACATTTTTGACTGTTTTGCCCTCAAATAGAATATGGGAGTGATTTTTATTTTTGTTCAACTTTATTTTTACAATTCTCCCATCTACAGACAAAACATGTCCAATTATAAAAATTGACTCCCTTATAAGTTCTCTTTCGATAGATCTAATCTTTGTTGTCATGGGCTATACTCTTAACAATTGATCCAAAAATCAATTCGGTAATTTTAGCAAGATTTAATTTGTCTTTTTTCTCGTTGTTTTCTGGTTCGATAATTTCTATATTGGAATATCTCAATTTCCCGATTTGCATTTTATCTTTCATTTTTGAATCCGTATCTTGTCCGTGGCAAAAAAGATAAATTTTTAATGTCGGATTAGAATTGGCACTCCTTATCGTTATTTCTCTTATATGCTCATCTTCCATTGAAAAACCCATAATAAACAAAACTGCGTTTTCTTTTTCCAATTCACTGGAATACATCCGGAGTAATTCATAATAAGTTAGATTGATAACTGTTTCTTCAAGTTTTTTCTTTTCAGGATTCACTATCGCTAATTTTTTATACCCGTCATTAAATGCTTTTCCAGTTTTATCTTTTAATGAATTGTCAAAATGTTTGAGTTTTGAAAAAAATATTTTATCTCCAATTTTTTCCCAAGTAAGCGAACCATGTATTTTTATAATATTAAAAATAGGTATCTCTGAAATATTTTCAAAATGAAGACTTCTCTTTAAAATAGATTTTTTAAAATTGCTCAAACTGAAAGTGGAATTTAATCGCCCAGAAAATCCGTCGTTATATTCAATTCCGATTTCTTCAAGAGCATTTTCCATTAAAATATCAATATTCGTAGTAAATACATTTGCCTGCTTGCTCAAAATTGTATTTTTTCTGTGGAGTAAGATATGACCGACAAGCTCAAAGAAATTTTTATAAGCTTTATGTGTTGTCTCAAAATCAGTTTGTTTTGAATTATTTATATTTCCGTTAACAACTTCTAAATTCGGTAACATTACTTTTTCAAAATACTCCTTTTTTATTTTTATCCTTTCATCTTCTTTCTTTTCACTAGACAATCTAGTTTCAATGTCACCAAGCAACGGAAGAAAATGATTAGATACACCAGCCCCAAACAAAAAATTTATATGGGAACTTTGTATAACTTCTTTTATCTCTTGTATTTTTTGATTATCCATAATTTTTTATAAATTTCCCAAAGGTGGAATTATACTGTCAATTTCAATTGCATTTCTTGTCGGATTCCACTTTGCCACACGAACAAATTTATTTTTATCAAATTCTAAAATGTCCAAGCGATTGAAATGAACAAGTAGTTGACTTAACGGTTTTGCAAGGCCTTTTGGCGAAATTAAAAAGGCAAATTCTGGTCTTAGAATTTTGCAATATCCAAGTAATTGAGAAAGATTTATCAAACTCAATGAAGTATCTTTTACTTCAACAAAAACCAAATTGCATTTATCTTTTTCTAAAATCATACCAAGCAAATCAACTCTTATTTTGTAAGTAGCGTATTCTGGAAAATATTTTGTGTATTTATTTCGTTGTATAAAATCGCTCAAATCAACGGAATGCACATCGTAGGTTTTTATAACGGCTTTTGGGTGCTTATTTTCCAAATACATCTGCAACCATTCCAACATGCTTGGATAAAGTGCTATTTCTTGTTTTGATTCGTAATTATTCATATGCTTTTATATTATCTTTTTTCTCAAGAACCGCGAGAAGTTCCGAGTAATGATTAAAATGTTTTCCTTTTAAAAAATCGGGCAATTTTTCAGAATTTTCCTCTGGATTTTGGGCTTTTTCTCTAATTCTAAATTGCTTTTCGCTTGAATTATCGCCAAGCCTCGCCTTGTTCATTTTTGCAAGGTCTTTTAATACTTCTTGCTTATGTTTTAAGTAAGAGCCGATAGGTAAAAACTGATTAGCGAAAATTTTGACTTGATGTTCTTTGGCCCAAAATCCCGCCGCTTTTTTGAAATTTGGATCTCTAAAATTCGGATGTCCAAAATCAATGCTTTCAATTGGAATACCGACTTTTTCAAATAATTTATATAAATCTAAGGTTAAAAACCAATTGCGATGATCTACTTCAAGATAAATTCTTTGCTGATCTTCTCTACCAAATTGCGAATTTGAAGCACGCACATATCCGGTTACATCAAAATATCCTCGCAAAAATTCTTTCTGTTTTTCTTTATCGCTTTGAAAAATTGCTTTTGGTATTCTAAAAGAATGATAATCGCTAAAATCACCATTCAAAAGATACGCCAATAGTTGCCATGTTAAATCGGTATTACGCCAAACCACAACAAGGCTAACGCCCCTGTTATCCTCATCGTTAAATTTACTAACATCCAAGCCAAGCCTTTTTAATCTCTCAACTATTCTATCCAAGCTATTGGATAAATAAATTTGAGTATCAAATTTTTTGCTTGCGTCTATTGGGCTTACTGCTTCCAAATTCTTGAACGGAAAATCAACAACGAGCTTGTTTAACTCGGCAGATTTAATAATTGTGCCTCTTCCAACAATCAAACCCAGAAAATAAGCGACATCTTCGCTTAAAAATGATGATAATTTATTTGTTATATCCATATTTTTTGAAAATTAAAATATATTCATGCGCTTTATTAACAATAAATTTATAAGGATAGCCCAAGGGTTTGCAATTGTTATACTCTTTTTGTCTATCCCAAATCAATAAATCTTCAAAGGTAAGTCCGATTTCTTCCATTATTTTGGCAACATCGCTATGAAATGGATAAAACTTGCTACCTTTGCGAATATCCATAACAACCATTACGCAATATCCGTTTTCGCGAATAGTTTTTGAAACTTCCGTCATAATCTTTTTCAACTCCGCAAGAAAATTATTATAGGATTCTATATTCCCTATGTCTTGTGTTTTATTGGTATAATTTCTGCCGATTTTTAAATCAGCACTTCTGCGGGCATTTAGAATATCCCAATATGGAGGAGATGTTAAACATAAATCAATGCTATTCGGCTCAATAAATTTAGTTATTTCCCTAGCGTCTTTAACAAAATATTTAATTTTTCCGTTTTCTTTGTATGGCAAATAATGATTGTTTATTCTACTAAAAAATAATTTTTGGAACTCATCGCTGACATCAACGCCATAAACATTCATTCCCTTTTTAAGTCCGGCAATCAATGTGCTACCGCTTCCAGCGAAACAATCCAAAATATTTTTTCCTGATCCGTTTGTCAAAACATCAATTATTCTTTCGGATAGTTGTAATGGAAAAATGGCGGGATGTTTCAGTTTATATTCTTCTTGATTTTTGGCAATATCACGCCAAATACTAAAAGAGTATTGTAGCCAAGACTGCCCGTCTAATTTGTTTGCTCTTTTTATTGCAAGACCAGTTTCAATAAAATATAATCTTTCTTCGGTATTTTTTGGGTCATCATCTTTCTGATTTATGCTTTTGTATCTCTTATGGGGTTTTTTAAATAATTGCACCTTGCCCTTGCGAGTAAGAATATTTTTTATTTCGTTATCAGTTATCACGCCTTCATTGTTGTAGCTAAGCAAAATATACTTCACGCTTGCGCTGGTGATTAAATGGTCAAGGGCTTTATTTGCTCGTCCTTTATAACAATATTCAGAAAGTTGATGATCATAATTTCTCATACCAGTTTTCCCCGCTATTGTCGGTTTTTTTGTTCCAAACCAGCCTTCAGCGATTAATTCCAAAATAAAATAATTCGCCGCATATTGCCTGCTATTATATGGCGGGTCTAAATATAAAATATCAATATTTTTTATTTCTCGTATTAACTTATTTGCGTCCTGTTTAAACGCCTTGTTATTTCTATTACTTGGTATAATCTCGGGAGCGGTCAAAATTATTGGTTTAACCGCTCTTTGATCCCAAATTTTTAAATATGCGCTATAAGTTCCAGCAACATTTGAAACAAGATTTATAGCTTCAAGCAAAGCTGTAATTAAATAATAATATTCTAATTCATTAACAACGGCAGAATTTTTCCATTCTTCAATTTTTTCTCTTATAGCGTCAATTTTTTGTCCGTTTTCATTTGAAAAATATTTTCGTCCGTCATTTCCGTCTGGACAATAATTTTTGAAAATAAAACTTTTCTTAGGCGATAGATTGTTTAAATAGCCAATTACATAATTTTTGTCTATATGTCCAACTTCAAGATGTTTTTTCAATTTTATAAATTTAGGTTCCTCGTTGAGTTCGATATATGTTTTTGCTAAAGCATAAGAAAATTCCAAAAAGTCATTTGCAATTACCGTATAACCTTTTTTCTTAAAATGTTGCGCAACAACAGTTGTGCCGGTAAAAAGATCAACAAATTTTGCGCCATGATTAAGCTCGGTTTTTTTAACGCCGATTTCTATTAAATCCAATAATTTGTCTTTCCCGCCGTAATATCTCATAATTTTTATTTTATTAAATCCTCAATTGGCGAATTTAACGCTTTGGCGATCTTTTTCAAAGTTTCAATAGTGGGATTGCCTTGTTTGCCCGCTTCTATGTTGATAATTGTGTTATTGGAAACATCCGCAAGACGAGCTAACTTTTCTTGCGAAATACCCATTTTTTCTCTCAACCGTTTTACGGTTTTTGATATATTGTTTTTACTTGACTCTGCCATAATTTATTAGTAATATTAAATTGTGGTATACTTGTATATGAATATGATTACTTCCCACAATGTAATATTACCAAAATATTTAAGAATAGTAAAGAAAAAAGGGA